>Ga0208082_1000028_pt1 | contig 37194 bp, 40 predicted proteins | sample LakMenE09Jun09ns_FD_150683 | JGI IMG/M metagenome (GOLD analysis project Ga0208082, IMG submission 150683) | Freshwater microbial communities from Lake Mendota, WI - 09JUN2009 deep hole epilimnion ns (SPAdes) | ecosystem: Environmental > Aquatic > Freshwater > Lake > Epilimnion/Euphotic zone ... | reverse complement strand
ATTTAATGGGCAAGGCTATGCTAGCACTAGTTTATTCGCATCCTTAGCTGCGGGAAATTACAATATTAAAATTCGAGATGCGAATCAATGTATAAAAGATACGAATGTCATTGTCAGATCGAGTGATTCTTTTTACTATTTATTTACAGTAGATAGTCTCGACTGTTTTAATGCGAATAATGGCCGCGTGACTCTTACACCTTTAGGGGGGAAATCTCCATACCAGTATAGTCTTAATGCAGGAGCATTCAATTCTAATAATGTCATCTCTAATTTGACACCAACCGCTCATTCGATAAAGATTAAAGATGTTTATAATTGTACATTGAGCTTAAATATTGCACTTCAAAATCCAAGTCCTATTTTAATTCAGATAGATAGTAATATATCAAATCCATGTTTTGGAGATGCTAAAGGACGGCTGCAGATATCTAGTAGCGGGGCTAAACTTCCTCATACATATCTCTGGTCCAATGGATTGACTGCCGCCAGAATTACAGCTCTCCTAGCTGGGTCTTACAGTGTCACTGTTCGAGATGCAAAAAATTGCATTAAGACACAATCCATAGCCATTAGTCAACCCTCCGATTTTAGTATAGCTCCTATACAACAGAATTTAAAATGTTTCGGAGACGCAGACGGCAGCATCAGTATTGCCGTGACAGGCGCTAGTCCAGGATATACGTATCTATGGTCAAATGGAAATGCAACCACTTCTATTATAAATCTAATCAGAGGTATATACTCTGTCACTGTGACGGATGCCAATTCTTGTATTGCCACTCGAAATTATAATCTGACGCAGCCCGATTCGATTTCATTCAGTTTAGCTAAGACCAATAGTAATTGTGCGGCATCAAAAGATGGTACAATCTCAGTCGCTAACTATTCTGGAGGTACAGGTAACCCTTCCTTTGCATGGAGTCATGGCCCTACTGCTATGAACCTTGGGTCTCTAGAACCATTTAAGACTTACACCGTTACAATTACTGATGTCAATAATTGTCAAAGACAAAAATCTATCTATATCGATACTATATATGTCTTGCGTATTAAGGTGGATACTTTAGGTATACCTCGCTGTCCATATAGTCAACTAAATTTAAAATTGACGCCTTTATCCGGATCTATTCCTTTTGAATTTAATTTAGGGGGGTTGAAAAATAGTACGGGAGATTTCCTAAATCAGAAAAATCAAAAATATGTCTATAGTGTGCAGGATAAATACAATTGTATCTTTACTGATTCGATAGATTTAGTGCCTAGAGATACTATGAATCTTAATGTTATACTCTATCCACCTCCATGCGAGTCTGCTAATATTTTCCCTGTCAAAGCTAACGTATCAGGAAGTAAAAAACCATATACCTTCAATTGGCCTCGATCATTTCTAGCTATAGGCGATTCAGCTAGATATAATGAATCTGGCTACTACGAAGTCGAGGTGAGAGATAATTATAATTGCTTAGTGAAAACTGGTTTCAATCTAACCTTGCCCGAAGGCGCACTGCAAGGGGTCTTTACAGAAAGAAAGAACTTACGCTGCTTCAAACTTAATGATGGGATGCTGAAAATTGAAGGTAGAGGAGGAGTCCCGCCTTATAAATATTTATGGAGTACAGGGGAAACATCCGAAAGAATATTCAACCTAGAGGCGAATAAAATCTATCAAGTGACTATCTTCGATTCCGATACCTGCAGATACGTAATGGACGGCAAACTATCTCAGCCTGATTCACTAGAGATTGGTATCAATAAAACGGATAAAACATGCCTAGAAAGTTCGAACGCGACTATATCTCTTATAGCCACAGGAGGTAATCCAAGTTACAGGTATTCTATTGATACGAGTCAAGGCTATCAAAAAGATTCTATTTTTTATGCTGTAAAAGAAGGCAATTATCTGGCTGTGGTGAGAGATGATAGTTCTTGTACTGCTGCGCAACCGGTGTCCATCGGTATTAAATATGTATTGAATTTAACCTTAGATTCCATTTATCAAATTAAATCTGGGGCTACCATTTTTATTAATCCCAGTTTAAGTTTAATGCCAAGCTCAGCTTTTTATATACCCACGTGGACTCCAAGCCTAGGACTGAGCTGTACGGACTGCCTCAGCACAGAGTTTAGCGGTTATCATACCACTCATCTAAATTTAAATCTAAAATACGGCGAAGGATGTATCGCAGACTACACTACTCTAGTAAAGGTAGAGGATACAGAAAAAGACGAACTCTTTGTTCCTAATGTCTTTTCACCTAAAGCAGAAAATGAGGAAAATCGAACATTTAAAGCCTATTCTAATCGTGTATTGCGATTCGAAATGTCGGTATACAACCGCTGGGGCGAGAAAGTCTTCGATACGGATGACATTCGAATAGGCTGGGATGGAAACTATAAAGGTGAACCTTCGCCTGCAGGGGTTTATACCTACACGCTTAAGTTGACTAAATTAGATGGAATCAGGCTAATAAAGTCAGGTGAGGTTAGTTTGTTTTAGCTTTTTGGTGCAGAAATATAAAGAGCCGTAGCTTTAATAATTGTCATCTTATTATATAGAATGAGGATAAAATACCCAAAAGTCCTGAAATAAGCAAAGAACAATTGTTGTAAAAATAGTTACACAATATTCAGATGTTCAAATGTTTAGTTTATTTTCACTGTCCCACAACATTAAAAAATCCCTGATTTTCAAAAAACTGTAGATTTTTTAGAAATAAATACTATCTTTGCACTCCCTTAGAAAAACTGAGGAAAAAACAACAAATCATCCGTTTTGAGGTGCCTGAGCCTAGGATTTTGTTGATTTGAATTCGCTGATTTACAGCTATTTTAGACATTTGTCTAATTTTTTCATATCAATAAGATTTATCTAGTTATCTTTGCACCCTCAAAAAATGTCAGGGAAGCGATATAAATATATGTCAATCCCTCTGATATCAAGGACTAAAGAAAGAGAAAAACGTAAAAAGACAATATGAGTCAAAGAATAAGAATTAAGTTGAAGTCGTACGACCACAATCTAGTAGATAAATCTGCTGAGAAAATTGTAAAGTCTGTAAAGAGTACAGGTGCTGTAGTGTCGGGTCCAATCCCTTTGCCTACTCACAAGAATATCTTTACTATTCTTCGTTCTCCGCACGTAAATTCTAATTCTAAGGAGCAGTTTCAACTATGTACATACAAGAGATTGTTGGACATATACTCTTCTTCTTCTAAGACAGTAGATGCGCTTATGAAGTTAGAATTGCCTTCTGGAGTAGATGTAGATATTAAAATATAATCATTAATCATAAAAAATAAGCTTAACCATAGCCGCTATTAAAATCATGAAAGGAATCATAGGAAAAAAACTAGGAATGATGAGTTACTTCGACGCCAACGGAAAGAGCATCGGATGTACGGTCATAGAAGCTGGTCCATGTGTAGTTACTCAAATTAAGACAAACGACACCGACGGCTACAGCGCAATGCAAATCGCATTCGAAGAGAAAAAAGAAAAGAATACTACCGCTAGTTTGAAAGGGCATTTCGCCAAATCAAACACAACTCCTAAAAAGAAGCTAGTAGAAATAGCAGGTCACGAAGGAAAAAACCTAGGTGACACGATTGCAGCTGCAGACTTCGTAGAAGGCGATGTAGTAGAAATAGTAGGTATATCTAAAGGTAAAGGATTCCAAGGTGTGGTAAAAAGACACGGTTTCTCGGGTGTAGGTATGGGTTCTCACGGTCAGCATGACAGACAGAGAGCGCCAGGTTCTATTGGAGCATCTTCTTATCCATCTAGAGTATTCCCTGGTACTAGAATGGCAGGTAGAATGGGTGGCGATCAAGTAAAATTGAAAGGCATCAAAGTATTGAAAGTAATAGAAGATAAAAACATTCTAGTCGTTAAAGGTTCTGTACCTGGCTCGATTGGTTCATATGTAGTACTTCAAAATAAAAAATAAGCTAAGCGATGAAAATTGATATTTTAAGTATTGACGGAAAGTCTACAGGAAAGAGTATAGAATTGGACGAAGCGGTATTCGCTATTGAGCCCAATGACCATGCTTTGTATCTAGCAGCTAAATTATATCTAGCTAATCAGAGACAAGGTACACATAAGACGAAAGAAAGAGGTGAGGTAGCAGGATCTACAAGAAAACTACACAGACAGAAAGGAACAGGTGGATCTAGAAAAGGTTCTATCAAAAACCCTGTCTATGGAAATGGTAGAGCACATGGTCCTAGACCGAGAGATTATTCTTTCAAATTGAATAAAAAAGTAAAGACCTTAGCTACTAAATCAGCATTGTCTTATAAGACTAAAGAAAACAGTATCATCATAGTTGAAGATTTCAACTACAGTGAGCCTAAGACGAAAAGCTTCGTAAGCACACTTTTCAATTTAAATTTATCGAACAATAAGTCTATATTTGTATTATCTAGTTCAAGTGATAACGTTGCTTTGAGTTCTAGAAATATTCCAAATACATTGGCTGTGAGACCAAATGATCTCAATACGTATGATATAATGAATTGTGACAAATTAGTTATATGCGAGAGCAGTGTATCATTATTAACTGAAAGATTAAAGTAAGAAATCATGCAAGGTACTAAAAGAGTTTTAATCAGACCACTCGTCACTGAGAAAAGTAATATGGTGACTGAGAAGCAAAATAAATATGTCTTTATAGTAGATAGAACATCTACAAAAGCTGAAATAAAGAGTGCAGTAGAGACCTACTTTAATGTAGAAGTATTAGCTGTCAATACCTCAATAACCCCAGGAAAATTGAAGTCAAAAATGACTAAAAAAGGAATGGTAGAAGGTAGAAAATCTGCAGCGAAGAAAGCATATATAACTATCAAAGAAGGAAGTACTATAGACATTTATAGTTAATAGATACCCGAATATATTAGACGTAGAAAAATAGATAAAGATGGCAATAAAGAAATATAAACCGATAACCCCAGGTATGAGACATAGAATAGGTAATACCTATTCTGAGATTACAACCAGTACTCCTGAAAAATCATTAGTGACCAAGCGCAGTTCTTCTGGTGGAAGAAATAACCAAGGTAGAATGACCATGAGATATCTAGGTGGTGGTAATAAAAAACAATACAGAATTATTGATTTCAAAAGAAATAATTTCGGTATAGAGGGTGAAGTAAAATCGATAGAATATGATCCGTTTAGAACGGCTTTCATATGCCTAGTATATTTCACCAATGGTGATAAGAGATATGTGATAGCACCAGCTGGTATCAAAGTGGGTCAGAAAATAGTTTCTGGACCTGGTTCTTCCCCAGATTTAGGAAACACACTTCCATTGAGTGAGGTCCCTCTTGGTTCTGTGATTCATAATATAGAATTGCAACCTGGTAGAGGTGGTCAGATGGTTAGAAGTGCTGGTGCTAATGCACAGTTACTTTCAAGAGAAGGAAAATATGCTTTATTGAAATTAAGCTCAGGAGAGAATAGACTAGTATTAGCTAATTGTTTAGCTACTATGGGTACAGTATCGAATGCAGATCATTCTTTAGAGGTAAAGGGTAAGGCAGGTAAGAGTCGTCACTTAGGTAGAAGACCAAGAGTAAGAGGTGTAGCTATGAACCCAGTCGATCACCCAATGGGTGGTGGTGAAGGTAGATCTACAGGTGGTCACCCAAGATCCAGAAATGGTCAAAAATCTAAAGGCCTTAAGACAAGAGATAAGAACAAGGCTAGCAGCAGACATATATTATCTAGAAAGAAAAAATAATTTTCGAATAAACATATAACGAAAAAAGAAAGGAAATGGCAAGATCACTCAAAAAAGGACCATACGTAGCGTTTAAACTACTAAAGAAAGTAGAAGCTGCTAATGAAGTAGAAAAAAAATCTACTATTAAGACATGGAGCAGAGCTAGTATGATAATACCAGATATGGTAGGTCATACGATAGCAGTGCATAATGGTAATAAGTTTTTCCCTGTGTATATTACAGAGAATATGGTGGGGCATAAGCTAGGAGAATTCGCGCCTACGAGACAGTTCAAAGGTCATTCATCTAAGAAAATTAAATAATATCAACTAAAAATCTAATCAACTCCTGTCTATCGGCAGAAAGTGAATAAACTGAAAAAACTGAAAAGTAATGGAAGCTGTAGCAAAATTAAATAACTGCCCTACCTCCCCTCGCAAGATGAGATTGGTAGCAGATATCGTAAGAGGAAAAGAGGTGAATGAGGCTTTGAATATTCTAAAGTATTCTAAAAAAGAGCCTGCCATTAAGTTGCACAAGTTACTTCTATCTGCAGTGAATAACTGGGAGCAAAAAAGTGGTGAAAGTGCAGATAGCGTGAGTTTATATGTAAAAACAATTATGGTCAACGAAGGTAAAATGCTCAAAAGATTCCAGCCTGCACCTCAGGGGCGAGCCTATAGAATCAGAAAAAGAAGCAACCATGTATTAATCACTTTAGATAATAAAAACTCATAAATAAAGATGGGACAAAAGACGAATCCAATTGCAAATAGATTAGGTATTATCAGAGGATGGGAATCTAACTGGTATGGTGGAAAGGATGCTGCTAGCAAGATGGCAGAAGACGAGACAATTAGAAAACATGTAGAGAAAAAAATAGCTAAAGCGGGTATCGCGAAAGTTATAATTGAGAGAACATTAAAAAGAGTTACTGTTACAATTCATACCTCCAAGCCAGGTATAGTGATAGGAAAAGGTGGTCAAGATGTAGAGGCGCTAAAAAAAGATTTAGACAAAATAACTGGAAAAGAAATCCAGATCAATATTATGGAAGTGAAAAATCCAGAACTTGATGCGAACATAGTAGGAGAAAATATCTGTAAGCAAATAGAAGCGAGAGTAGCATATAAAAGAGCTATTAAAATGGCACTAGCTGCTACGATGAGAGCTGGAGCTGAAGGTATCAAAGTAAGAGCTTCAGGAAGATTAGGTGGTGTAGAGATGGCTCGATCAGAAGAGTTCAAACTAGGAAGAACACCATTACACACATTCAGAGCTGATATCGACTATACATGGAAAGAAGCATTGACTATCTATGGTAAAATCGGTGTGAAAGTTTGGATATGTAGAGGTGAATTTTTAGGAAAAGCAGATTTGACACCTAATCAAGAGCTAGCAAATGATAAAGGTGGAAAAATGACTTCGAATAGAGGTGAAACGAGGGATAATAACCGTAGAGGTAGTGGAGGAGATAGAGATAACCGCAGAGGTGGCGGAGATCGTGATAACAATAGAAGAGGCGGAGGAGATAGAAGATAATAAGTAAAGAAAGATAAAAATATAGTAGAATAGTAAATAAGTTTTTAGAAAAATTTCTGATCACTGAAAACGGTCCACTGATAAAACTAGAGAATTATGTTATTGCCAAAAAGAACGAAATTTAGAAAGCAATTTAAAGGTAAGATCAAAGGAAATGCCACAAGAGGTTTTGAATTACTTCAAGGGTCTTTCGGTTTGAAAAGCCTAGACGAAGGATGGATTACCAATCGACAAATAGAGTCTGCGCGTATCGCTTTGACTCGCTATATGAAGAGAGAAGGCCAGGTTTGGATTAAAATATTTCCAGACAAGCCTATCACTAGAAAACCTGCTGAGGTAAGAATGGGTAAAGGTAAGGGTAACCCAGAAGGCTGGGTGGCTGTAATAAAGCCAGGAACTATCTTATTTGAAATAGATGGCGTGCCGGCGGAAGTAGCGAACGAAGCATTGAGACTAGCTTCTCAGAAAATGCCTTGTAAGTGTAAAATTATCACAAGACACGATTACGTAGAGGCATAAGATTCAGTAAGAGATATATTGAATATATAGAATAATAAAAACAAAGAAAATGGCAAATAAATCAAATAAGGTAAACTATAACGAAATGTCAAAAGAAGATTTGGCAGTAGGAATAGTAAAGGAAAAGCAAAAATACTATAAGATGCAGTTCAACCATTCTGTATCTCCTTTAGCTAATCCTCTTGAACTTAGAGACATCAGAAGAAGTATAGCTAGAATGTTAACAGCCTTCGCTAGCAAATAATTTATTTATAAGACATATTAAGTCATGGAAAGAAATAAAAGAAAAGAAATACAAGGTAAAGTAGTAAGTGATAAAAGAGACAAAACGATCTCTATCCTTGTCGAAAGAAAAATTAAGCATCCATTATACGGAAAGGTAATGAAGTCTTCTAAGAAGTTTCAAGCCCATGATGAAAATAATGAGTGCAAGGTAGGTGATATTGTAAAGGTAATGGAGACAAGACCTTTGAGTAAAACTAAGCGTTGGAGATTGATAGAAATATTAGAGAGAGCTATCTAAATATTCAGAATAAAAATAAATAAGTATAGTGGTAGAATCTTAAATCAACTGACCACTCTCAACTGAAAAAAACTAAAAGAAATGATACAACAAGAGTCTAGACTAAATGTAGCAGATAACAGCGGAGCTAAAGAAGTTCTTGTGATTAGAGTGCTAGGTGGTACTAAGAGAAGATATGCTACTATAGGCGATCAAGTCATAGTATCTGTAAAGAAGGCTATGCCACAAGCAGGTGTAAAAAAAGGATCTGTATCTAGAGCTGTAGTAGTAAGAACAAAGAAACAAACTAGAAGAAAAGACGGTTCTTATATCAAATTTGATGACAATGCCTGTGTACTTCTCAATGCTTCTGATGAGCCAAGAGGTTCTCGTATTTTCGGCCCTGTAGCTAGAGAGCTTAGAGATGCTAATTTCATGAAAATTGTTTCATTAGCACCAGAGGTACTATAAATTTAAATATCAAGCATAACGTAAAAGCTTAAGGAAATGATAAAGTTAAAAGTTAAAAAAGGAGATACCGTCAAAGTGATAGCTGGCGATGACAAAGGGAAGTCAGGAGTAATTAAATCTGTAGATTTAAAGAAAATGAGAGTCCTAGTAGAAGGTGTCAACATGGTAAAAAGGCACACTAAGCCATCGGCGGCAAAACCAGAAGGCGGTATCCTAGAGAAAGAAGCCCCAATGCACGTGAGTAATGTAATGCTAGTAGATGCACAAAACAATGCTACTAGAGTAGCTAAGAGAAAAGAAGGCGAAAGCTGGGTAAGAGTATCTAAAAAGTCTGGCGAAATAATTAAATAAAATACGGAAGGTAGAAATTATCTCCATATAAAAAAATAGAATCATGAGTAACACACCAAGATTACAAGAAAAATATAAAAGTGAAGTCATAAAGCAGATGACGGAGAAATTCGGTTACAAATCTGTGATGCAGGTACCTAAACTACTTAAGATAGTTTTGAACCAAGGCGTGAAAGGAGCAGTAGCTGACAAGAAATTGGTCAACAATGCAGTAGACGAAATGACTATAATCTCTGGACAAAAAGCTGTAGCGACATATTCTAAAAAGGATATAGCTAACTTCAAACTGAGAAGTGGAATGCCAATCGGAGCTAAAGTTACATTGAGAAGCAATCAGATGTATGAATTTTTAGATAGATTCGTATCAGTTTCATTACCAAGGGTAAGAGACTTCAGAGGAATAAACAACAAAGGATTTGACGGTAGAGGAAACTACAACATGGGTATAACAGAGCAAATAATCTTTCCAGAAATTGATATTGATAAAATCAATAAAATATCAGGAATGGATATCACCTTTGTAACGTCTGCTAAGACAGATGCAGAGTGTTTTGAATTATTAAAATTAATGGGATTACCTTTTAAAGCATAAAATAATATGGCAAGTAAATCAATCATTGCAAGAGAAGTAAAAAGAGCTAAACTAGTGGCAAAATTTGCCGAAAAAAGAAAAGCTCTAAAAGAAGAGGGCAATTGGATGGAATTAGACAAATTGCCTAAAAACTCATCAAAAGTGCGTTTACATAATAGATGTCAATTAACTGGCCGTCCGAAAGGATATGTGAGATATTTTGGGATTTCTCGTAACGTGTTTAGAGAATTGGCTTCTTATGGAAAACTACCTGGTGTCACAAAAGCTAGTTGGTAAAATTAATATATTAACAATAACGAATAACTAATAACTCAGTATGTATACAGATCCAATTTCAGATTATTTGACTAGGGTAAGAAATGCCCAAGCAGCAGGTCATAGAATTGTAGAAATACCAGCTTCTAATCTAAAAAAGAAAATTACTGAAATCTTATATGATCAAGGTTTTATATCTAAATATAAATTCGAAGCAGATGCATTCGGCGGACAGGGAGTGATCAAAATGGCACTAAAGTATGATCCGGTAACCAAACAACCTATCATTAGACAAATTAAGCGTTTGAGTAGACCAGGTCTTAGAGCATATGCTGGATCTAGCGAAATACCTAGAACAATGTCAGGCTTAGGTGTGACTATATTGAGTACTCCAAAGGGAGTTATCACAGACAAGGAGGCGAGAAGACTAAAAGTAGGCGGAGAATTGATTTGTTCTGTAAGCTAAATATAGAAGTTAATACAAACTGTAAATCGATAAAAAGAAAAGAGTATGTCACGAATTGGTAAAAATCCTATTACAATCCCTGCAGGAGTAGAGGTAAAGTTTAATAATGGCTTAGTTACTGTAAAAGGTAAAAAAGGAGAGTTAGTTCAGCCGATAGATAAAGATATTAATGTAAAAATTGATGGAGCGGAATTAACAGTAGAAAGGCCTACTGAGCAGAAAAGACACAAAGCAATGCACGGTCTTTATCGGTCATTGATTAATAATATGGTTGTTGGTGTATCAGAGGGGTATACTAAGAAAATGGAAATGATTGGTGTAGGTTTCAGATGTTCTAATCAAGGTCAACTTTTGGAATTAGCTGTTGGATTTTCTCACCCAGTTGTATTCCTTATACCTTCCGAGATAAAATTAACTACTGCTATGGAAAAGGGAACCCCTCCTACTATTACTTTAGAGTCACATGACCTTCAGTTATTAGGACAGGTAGCCGCTAGAATACAGAAAATTAGAAAGCCTGAACCATACAAAGGAAAAGGTATTAAGTTCCAAGGTCAAATATTGAGAAAGAAAGCTGGTAAAGCTGGCGCTAAAAAATAATATTGTAAAAAATAACAGATAACAATTAGTAAAAAGTATATAGTAAGAAGTACAAAAACTGACTACTGATAGCTGATCACTGAAAAAACTGAATTGAAATGGTAAGCAAACAAGCAAGAAGAGTAAAAATTCACAAGAAGATTCGTTCTAAAATCACTGGAACTAGCGAAATGCCTAGAATGAGCGTTTTTAGAAGCAATAAGCAGATCTATGTGCAATTGATAGACGATATAAATGGTAGTACAATAGCATCTGCTAGCTCAAAAGAAATTAAAGATAGTAGCTCTAAATCAGATGTATCGGTAATGGTAGGAAAAGCCATAGCTGAAAAAGCTAGTTCTAAAGGTATTGCCAATGTGGTATTTGATAGAGGTGGTTTTTTATATCATGGAAGAGTCAAGGCATTGGCTGATGCAGCGAGAGAAGCTGGTCTTAAATTTTAATAAACGAATAGAAAATATATCAGTATGACTAATACAATCAATAGTTTAAAGGCAAGTGAGTTAGAGCTTAAGGAAAAAGTAGTAGCCTTAAGAAGAGTAGTAAAAGTAACCAAAGGTGGTCGTCACTTTAGTTTTTCAGCTACAGTAGTTATCGGAAATGGAAGCGGTGTGGTAGGTCATGGACTAGGTAAGGCTAAAGAAGTAACAGATGCCATCCAAAAAGGTATAGATGATGCTAAAAAGAATTTGATAACTGTTCCGGTATTAAATGGAACAATACCTCATGAGCAGACTGGCAAATTTGGAGCTGGAAAAGTGCTAATAAAACCAGCGACGAATGGTACCGGTGTCATTGCAGGTGGCGCTATGCGCACTGTGCTTGAGAGTGCTGGTATTCACAATGTATTAGCTAAGTCTCAAGGTACTTCAAATGCTAATAATGTGATCAAAGCAACATTTGATGCGTTGTCTAAACTGAGAACTCCTTCTACAGTAGCTTTCAATAGAAGTGTGAAAATGGAAAAAGTATTCAACGGCTAATAACAAATTGTACTAGTAAAACCAATTGAACCAACTGAAAAAACTGAAGTAATGAGTAAGGTAAAAATAACACAGGTAAAAAGTTCTATAGATAGAAGTAAAGATCAAAAAGCTACATTGATAGCGTTAGGTTTAAAGAAAATGAATCAATCTAGAGAAATCGAACTGAATCCAGCATTGGAAGGTATGATAAATAAAGTGAAACATTTATTGACCGTAGTGTCAATCTAATATTAATCTATAAAATTAAACAGTCCGAAACAGCATTAGTGTATTTCGACCACAAAAAAGAATTATAATGAAACTACATGAATTGAAGCCTGCCAAAGGCGCAGTAAAAAGTTCGAAAAGAATAGGTAGAGGTCAAGGATCTGGAAAAGGTGGCACTTCTACAAAAGGACATAAAGGTGCACAATCCAATTCTGGATATTCACAGAAGAGAGGCTTCGAAGGTGGTCAAATGCCATTACAAAGAAGAATACCTAAAAAAGGTTTCAAGTCTTTCAATAAAGTAGAATATGTACCATTTAATCTTTCTAAGATTAACGAACTGGTTGAAAAATATGCAATGACTGAATTTTCATTTGAATCTTTAAGGGAGCACAGAATTATTCAAAAATTTGATAAAGTAAAAGTTTTGGCTCATGGAGAATTATCAGTATCTGTGCCAGTAAAGGTGCATGCTATTAGTGCTAAAGCTAAAGAAGCAGCAGAGGCCAAAGGATGTAATGTCTCTCTTCTTTAACATAACGTATTGCTAAGCTGGTTAATCTTATCATTATACAATATAGTCAATACAATACATACTGCTAGGTTCAACCTACTATGACCATAAAGAAATAAGAAAAAAAGTAACTGATGAAAGGATTTATCGATACAATTAAAAGTATATGGAGTGTAAAGGAGCTTAGAAATAAGATTTATTACACTTTAATTTTATTATTTATTTATCGATTAGGTACGCACATAGTGCTTCCTGGTATCGATTTAGAATCTATAAAGAATATAAAGACTAGTACGGAAGGTGGCTTATTGGGGTTATTCAATATGTTCGCTGGTGGTGCATTTGCTCAGGCTTCTATTTTTGGTCTTGGTGTTATGCCATATATTTCAGCTTCTATCGCTATGCAGCTGTTAGGTTTTGTGATACCTTCTTTTAAAAAACTACAGATGGAGGGTGAAAGTGGAAGAAGAACCATTAACCAATACACGAGATACCTTACAATTTTATTTACCTTGTTCCAAGGTGCAGGATACATTACGTTCCTTCGCGGCTTAGGTATGACACCAGCAGCGGGCATCAATTTGACTTTCTTTACCGTTATGACTATGTTTGTTTTGACATCTGGTACATTATTCGTAGTATGGTTGGGTGAGCGTATCACCGAGAGAGGTCTTGGAAATGGGGTGTCAATTATCATTATGGCAGGAATCATAGCCCGTCTTCCTATCGCATTTATTAATGAGTTTCAAGCTAAGCAAGTTTCTACAGGTGGTTTAGTTCTTATCTTAATGGAGCTGTTACTTTTTGTGGCTGTCATTATGGTGACAATACTTGTATTACAGGCAACTAGAAAGGTTGCCGTGCAGTATGCGCGTAGAATAGTAGAGGGTGGCGGTATGAGCGTTATTCCAGGCAGAAGGCAAGCAGCAGGCTCTAGTGCTAAAGACGAAGCGTCTGAAGTGGCGGGTAGCGTACGTCAATATTTGCCTTTAAAGCTTAACACGGCTGGTGTCATGCCAATTATTTTTGCGCAAGCAGTCATGTTTTTACCGTCATTACTAGCTCAGTTTAAAATTTTAGATCCCAATAGTAGTTTGATGATTAATTTGACCAATCCTTCAGGCTGGGTATATAATTTAGTGGTGTTTTTAATGGTGGTTGTTATGACCTTCCTCTATACCGCAATTGTTATGAGTCCTTCACAGATGGCAGATGATCTGAAAAGAAATAATGGCTTTATACCTGGTGTAAAACCTGGTAGTGAGACGGCAGATTATTTAGATATGATTATTTCTAGAATTACTTTGCCAGGTTCTATTTTCCTAGGGCTTATAGCTATTTTCCCATTCTTTGTCACTTTGTTTTTGAAAGTAGACCAGCAGTGGGCTAGCTTTTATGGTGGTACATCTCTACTAATTGCTATCGGAGTTATCCTTGATACAATCATGCAGGTAGATGGCCATTTGGCTAATAAGAAATATGATGGTCTTACGGATTATAATAAGTTGCAAAGTCGTCAATTTTCCGAAGTTTAATTCAGTGTCAATAAATAGAGAGGCATTTTGAAACGACTTCAGATAAAAACGGATGAAGAAATAGAGATAATGCGTGAGAGTTGTGAGCTAGTTTCAAGAGTTCACGAACTTATGGCCCAGAGTCTAAAGATAGGCATAACAGGCTTAGAACTGGATAAGTTAGCAGAAGAATTTATAAGAGATCATAATGCTAGGCCTTCTTTTAAAGGGTATGGAGGTTTTCCATACACATTATGTATTTCACCGAATCATACCGTAGTGCACGGGTTTCCTAATGCAGTCCGATTTACAGAGACAGATATAGTGTCTATAGATTGTGGAGTTTATTATAAAGGATTTCATGGAGATTGTGCCTACACATATGCCTTTGGAAGAGTCGCAGCGGATGCGCTTAGCCTCATGGATATCACCAAAAAATCCTTGTATTTAGGAATAGATTTTGTAAAAGCAGGAGTGAGAACGGGGGATTTAGGAAATGAAATTCAGACACTCTGCGAGAAAAATGGATATTCAGTTGTGAGAGAATTGATAGGTCATGGGGTAGGGAGAGATTTACACGAAGCACCAGATGTGCCAAATTATGGCAAAAAAGGGAAAGGAGATATATTGAAAAAAAATACGGTTATCGCCATAGAACCTATGATTAATATGGGGGTGAAGGATGTATATACAGATAAAGATAAGTGGACAGTGAATACTAAGGATCACAAAATATCAGCTCATTATGAACATACTGTAAAGGTTGGATTGGACAAGTCAGAGTCATTAACGAGGCACGACTGGTGCGAAGAAGCAATAAAATTAAACAAAGAATTAATTTTTGTCTAAAAAAACTACAAAAAAATCAAATGGTTAGGTAAAAAGTCATATCTTTGCCGACCTAAAAAACTAAATGGGTAAACAGGATTTAATAAAAATAGACGGAGTAATCACGGAAGCCCTCTCAAACGCTATGTTTCGGGTGAAATTGCAAAATGGACATGAAGTGATTTCTACTATTTCAGGAAAAATGAGGATGCATTACATCAAGATACTTCCCGGAGATAAGGTAGCAGTAGAGATGAGCCCATATGATTTGAATAGAGGAAGGATAACATTTAGATATAAATAGAAAAAGAAAATAAAATAAGCTGAATAACTGAAATAACTTATAAAAATGAAAGTAAGAGCATCGATTAAGAAAAGAAGTGTAGACTGTAAAATTGTTCGCAGAAAGGGTAGATTGTATGTGATCAACAAAAAGAACCCTAAATTTAAACAAAGACAAGGTTAATAAAACTAACTATAATTTATAACAAAAAACTAATATCTAGTTAAATGGCAAGAATAGCAGGAATTGATTTACCAAAGAACAAAAGAGGAGAAATAGGATTGACCTATGTATTCGGTATAGGTAGATCTACAGCGGTAGAAATTTTAGAGAAATTAGCTCTAGATAAAAATACCAAGGTAAACCAGTGGTCAGACGAGCAAATCGCTGAAATCAATAAATACATCGGAGATAACTACACTGTAGAAGGTGAGCTGCGATCAGAGGTACAGTTGAATATTAAGAGACTTCAGGATATAGCGTGCTATAGAGGTATCAGACATAGAAAAGGTCTTCCTTTAAGAGGTCAGTCTACTAAGAACAACGCTAGAACTAGAAAAGGTAAGAAGAAAACCGTAGCAAATAAAAAGAAAGTAACTAAATAATAATTAGATTTTAGGTGTGAGATATTAGATTTTCTTATTTCTCGTAGCCCTGAACTCTACACTAAAAATTAAAAATGGCAAAGACGACTAAACAAAGTGCTAAAAAAAGAGTTGTAAAAGTAGAAAAAGAAGGACAAGTCCATATCAATGCTACTTTTAATAACATCATTGTATCTTTCACCAACAACACTGGTCAAGTAATCTCTTGGGGTAGTGCTGGTAAGGCTGGATTCAGAGGTTCTAAAAAGAATACTCCATATGCTGCACAGATGGCATGCGATGATGCCGCTAAAGTAGCATACGAAGCTGGATTGAGAAAGGTAGATGTATTTGTGAAAGGTCCTGGTGCAGGTAGAGAAAGTGCTATCAGAACAGTGGTCTCCAATGGTATGGAAGTATCTGTAATAAAAGATATCACACCTATGCCGCACAATGGATGTCGTCCTCCAAAGAAGAGAAGAGTATAATCGCATAATAACTAAAAACTAATAACTAAAAACTAATAACTAGTTTATGGCAAGATATAGAGGTCCAAGTACCAAGATAGCTAGAAAATTCGGAGAAGAAATCTTTGGGTACGACAAATACTTTCAAAGAAGAAAATATGCTCCAGGACAGCACGGTCAGTCTAGAAAGAGAAAAACTCAGAGCGAATACGCTATTCAGCTTAGAGAGAAGCAAAAGGCAAAGTATACCTATGGTCTTTTAGAACGACAATTTTACAAAACGTTTGAAAAAGCACTAAGTAAGCATGGTGTGACAGGTGAGGTTTTACTTCAATTGTTAGAAGCTAGATTGGATAATACTGTATTTAGACTTGGCTTTGCAGCTACCAGAAGACAGGCTAGACAAGTAGTTCTTCACAAGCATGTAACAGTAAATGATAAGGTCGTAAACATACCTTCATTTTCATTGAGACCAGGCGATGTGATTGCTATCAGAGAGAAATCAAAATCTTTAGAAGTCGTAAGTTCTGCTTTAGCTAATTCTGAGAGAAAATTCTCTTGGCTAGATGTCAATGACAATTTAAAAGAAGGAAAATTTCTTAATTATCCATCGAGAGATGAGATACCTGAAAAAATCAATGAGCAACTAATTGTAGAATTGTATTCTAAGTAAACGCATTAATCACGAAATATTTAACCATTAAGTTTTAAGAATCGGGTATAAGTTTAATCAAAACTGACAACTGACAACTGAAGACTGAAAAAACTAAGCAATATGTCTATATTACCATTTCAGAAACCCAATAAAATATTAATGAACAAGGCGACAGAATTTGAAGGAAACTTCGAGTTCAAGCCCTTAGAGCCAGGTTTTGGTGTAACTATAGGTAACTCTATTAGAAGAATACTTTTATCCTCTTTGAGCGGATATGCCATCACAGGAGTTAAAATCGATGGGGTTCAGCACGAATTTTCAACTATCCCAGGTATATTAGAAGACGTCACAGAAATGATTCTTAACCTGAAGCAGGTAAGATTGAAAAAGTCTGGAGACAATGAGACTACGCATGAAAAAATTAATATATCTATCAAAGGTAAAAACCAATTTACTGCTGGAGATATAGGAAAGGCGACTTCTTCATTTGAAGTAATCAATCCAGATTTAGTTATTTGCAATTTTGATGGTGCATCCGCATTGAATTTAGAAATAGCTATTCAGAAAGGTCGTGGTTATGTATCTGCTGAGGAGAATATCATGCCTGAAATGCCAATAGGTTATATTCCAATTGACTCTATTTTTTCACCGATCAGAAATGTTCAGTACGATATTGAAAATTTCCGTGTAGAGCAACGCACAGATTTTGAAAAATTGAATATTAATATAAAAACGGATGGCACTATTCACCCAGAATATGCTATTAAAGAGGCTTCTAAAATATTAGTACAGCATCTTTTGCTCCTTACAGATGAGAAAATATCACTCGATGTGCAGGAAGAGAAGAAGGAAGTGGTAGTAGATGAGCACTCTATGTATATGAAAAAACTTCTTAAAACTCCTTTAGAGGATTTAGATTTATCTGTAAGAGCATTCAATTGTCTTAAAACAGCTAAAATCGAGACACTAGAAGAGTTGGTTCAATTTGACACGAATGATTTGTTGAAGTTTAGAAACTTCGGAAGAAAATCTTTAGTAGAAATCGAAGAGTTGTTGGTTGAGAAAGGTCTTTCATTTGGTATGGACATAGCCAAATATAGACTACACGAAGAAGATTAATTGAGTGATAAGTAGAAAGTTAAAAGTAGAAAGAGTATTTTATTGTCACGAAACTTTCACCTTTTTGCTTTAAACTTTCAACTAGAATAAAGGTCCGTAGTCGCCTTCAAAGGCTGCGAAAAAAAATTATTTCACTAATTTCTTCATGCATACCTAGTACGGTGCATTTAGTTTAAAAACAAAAGAATGAGACACGGTAACAAAATCAATCATCTAGGCAGAAAGACAGCCCACAGAAAAGCGCTTCTAATGAATCTTTCCAATGCACTTATTTTACATAAGCGCATCACAACTACAGTAGCTAAGGCGAAAGAACTTAGAAAGCATATCGAGCCATTGATCAATAAGACTAAACTCGATACAACTCACAATAGACGTATTCTTTTCTCTTATCTTCAAGACAAAGAAAGTATAAAAGAATTATTTGGCGTGATTGCTGATAAAGTAGCCAATAGACCAGGGGGCTATACTCGTATTATCAAATTAGGATTTAGAAAAGGTGATGCTGCTGATATTGCTATGATCGAATTAGTAGATTTCAATGATGTATATGTGAAAGAGACTAAAGAAACTACTACCAAAACTAGAAGAGGTAGAGCCAAAAAATCGGCTGTAGCAGCTGAAGAAATAGCTACAAATAATGACTTAGTAGAAGATGTAGCAGAAATCGTAACTGCACCTGAAGAAGTTGCAGAAGTAGTTTCTACGGATGCAGTAGAAGAGGTTAGCTCTCCTGATACAGAAACTCCAGAAAGCACTGAGGAGACTAAATAATATTTCTCTTTTCTATAAGATAACAAAAGGGACTATCATTTGATAGTCCCTTTTATTTTATTAAGTTAACCACATAGTCACATAGATTATTTATTTGTCAGGCAAATTGCTAAAGTGTTCGTTTACAAAGGTTTTCTGCCCTTCTTTAAATATGTTTGAACAATTGAAATTTATCAACAACCCCTTAGGGCATTTTAAAAGTTTCATATAGGTTAGAAGCTGAGCTTCAAACACATTATTTAATTCTTGAACTGCTTTTAGCTCAACTACAAGACAATTTTCAATAAACAAGTCACACCTAAAATCAATATTTAGAAGTTTCGCCTTATAGGTAACCGGTATTACCTTCTCCGTGTGAAAATTTATTTTCCTATGTATTAATTCTTCTTTTAAACATTCGTGATAAACGCTTTCTAGCAACCCTGCTCCCATTTGCTTATGGACTTCAATACAGGCTCCAAGAACATCATACGTAAGTTCATTTACCTGCTTTTTAGTCAGCATATACTATGTGTCTATGTGGTTAAGCTTTTACGACAATCCCACTATCTTCCCATTATCATCAATATCTATATTGACTGAATTTGGAATCTTAGGTAGCCCAGGCATGCGCATCACGTCGCCTAATAACGCCACTATAAATCCAGCACCACTTGATATTTCAAATTCTCTTACATTGATATCAAATCCTGTTGGACGTCCTATTTTTTTCTCATTATCACTAAAACTAGCAGGCGTTTTAGTCATACAAACAGGCAGATGATATAGCCCTAGTTTTTGAATCAATTTTATTTGTGATTTTGCCTTAGCAGAGAAGGCCACATTCGCAGCACCATAGATTTCCTTAGCTATGATATTTATTTTCTCCTCTAGCGTATTATTTTCGTTATAGAGCGGCTTGAAATTATTCTTCTCACTTTCTATTTCTTCTATCACCATATTGGCTAGTTCGGCAGAACCCTGGCCTCCATCTACAAATGCCGTGCTTCTCGATACTTTGACTCCCATAACAGAGCACAGTTCTTTCAATTTATTGATTTCAGCATCGGTATCAAAAGGGAAGGCATTGATACAAACTATTGGTGTAATCCCAAATTTTTTCACATTCTCAATATGCTTTTCGAGATTGCAGAATCCCTTTTCTATATATAGAATATTTTCTTTCGTGAGATCATCTGCTATACAGCCACCATGATGTTTTATAGCTCTCACCGTTGCAACTATCACAGCTGCATCAGGTTTCAATCCATTCGGGGCACACTTTATATGCATGAACTTTTCAGCTCCTAGATCAGATCCAAATCCAGCCTCCGTTACTACATAGTCGGCTAATGATAGCCCCATTTTAGTAGCAATGATGGAATTGGTACCTTGCGCTATACTAGCGAATGGCCCACCGTGCAGTATGGTAGGCGTACCTTCTAAGGTCTGCACTAAATTTGGTTTAATAGCGTCTTTCATTAAAACGGCCATGGCTCCAATACTCTTTAGGTCTTTGGCATAAATAGCTTCTCCAGTATAGGTTTGACCTATGTAGATATTAGACATTCTAGTTTTCAAATCATTCATGTCTTTAGCTAAGCAAAGGATAGCCATGATTTCGGAAGCAGGTGTGATATTAAATCCATCCTCTCTGACTACGCCATTCGCCTTTCCGCCTGTGCCTATTATGATTTGTCTAAGACTTCTATCATTCATATCCATCACACGCTTCCACGCTATAGTCCTTGGGTCTATTTGAAGGGAGTCTTTTCCATTGTGAAGATCATTATCTATCAACGCCGATAGCAGATTATTTGTCTTCTCTATAGCTGCAAAATCACCTGTGAAATGTAGATTAATATCCTCCATAGGTACTACCTGAGAATAACCGCCACCGGCTGCTCCACCTTTTACGCCAAATACTGGTCCCAACGATGGTTCGCGAAGCACCGCCATTGATTTTTTTCCAACTTTTCTCAAGCCATCAGCTAGTCCAATAGTCATTGTTGTCTTACCCTCACCATACTTCGTAGGAGAGAGGGCTGTAATGAGAATGAGCTTCGATTTCTTCACTTTATCCTCGTCTATTAATTTCAGCGGGAGTTTAGATTTGTATTTTCCATAATATTCCAAATCATCTTCTGATACGGCTATCTTTTGCGCTATTTCCTTTATGTGCTCCATTTTCGCACTCTGTGCTATTTCTATGTCTGACTTCATGTGTTTGTTCTATTAAAAATTTAATTATAAAAATATACTAGTAACGAAACAAATGTACATTAAAATTTTTATTTTTCTCCTATACTGAAAATATAACTTTCACCGAAAAGCAACTGCTATTGCTATGCGAACAGCAGACTTCAATCAACTACTTAGTGAATAGCTGATTAAAGCTTATCCTGCACTGAACAAACTGCCAACTGAACAAGCTGCCGACTAATCGATGTTACTTCCATGTGAGAACTATAGTTAAAAATATGTAAATAAATTGTTCCTAATGGTTATTGTAATTTGTTTCTTTGTGAAATAAAATAATGAAATTCAATATTTTATCTAATATAATTTTCATCAAATGATGTAAAAAATGTAATTAATGAGACTCTAGGTTTGAGAATTTTATTCTTGAAAAAATTTTATTAATAATAAAATAACAACTATATTTGTAATCATTAAAAATAAACTTTAAACTTTTATATGAAAAAGATTTCTATCCTTTTAATTGCAGTAGTTGCTTCTATAGCTTCTTATGCACAGCAATGGGTGAGTACATCACCTGCCAATAAAGTAGCGATACTAGAAGAATTTACAGGTAGAAACTGTACATGGTGTCCTGATGGTCATGAAATAAGTGACCAGTTAAAAAAAGACAACCCTGGAAAGTTTTATGCGATTAACATTCACGCGGGTTCTTTTGCTCCTACTTCAGCTCCTAACTATACCACTACGGTAGGTACAGCAATTGATGCTGCATCTGGAGTTACAGGTTATCCAGCGGGTACAGTCAACAGAAATAGCTCTCCTTGGGCTACAGATAGAGGTACTTGGACTGGAAAAGTAGCTTCAGTCACCGCAGAGTCTTCTCCTGTTAACGTTTTTGTAAAATCAAGTGTAGATTATAATACAAGAGTATTGACTACAGAAGTTGAAATTTATTATACAGCCAATGGCCCTGGAACATCAAACAAACTAACTGTGGCTTTATTGCAGAATGGAATTCTTGGCCCACAAACTGGTATGGATAAATATCCAGCTAAAATTGTAGGTACTCAATACCAGCATGATCATATGCTAAGAATGCATATCACTCCAACTTCTTGGGGGGAAGCTATCACAGACATCACTACAGGAAAGTATACTAAGAAAACTTACAACACTGTGTTACCAGCTAACATTAATGGTGTTCCTTTAGATATATATAGTTTAGAGGTTATAGCTTTTGTATCTCAAGCAAACAATAATATTTTAAGTGGCCATGGCACGGAGGTGACTCACAATAATCCAAATCTTATTGACCTAAATTTGAAAGATTCTTCTATTTTGCCTGTCAGAGGATTTTTAGAGCCTGAAACTAAATGGTGTAATAACAAAGTGACGCCAAGGGTTGTAGTCACAAATAATTCTTCAACTGTTACAGCAACAGCTTTTACTGTAACTGCTACAGTAAATGGGGTAGCAACTCCTAAATCATTTACTGGTAGCCTCGCTCCAGGTCAGAGAACTGTGCTTACATGGAATGAAATTCCAGTGAATGCTTCAGGTGTTTTTGCATACAAGGTAGAAGGGTTCACAAATATTAATGGTGGAACTGTTATCACAGACGTAAAAACAGGAAATAACTCATATTCAACCAATCTAATAGGGATTAAGCCTAACGCTTTTACTACGTACAACCAAGATTTTGAAACAGTGCCATTTGTGAATTCATTTATAGATGCTACCGACAATAACGCTTACGCTTTGGTTACTAGTACTACCGGACTAGGAGCTGAAGCTTCAAAAAGTGCTGTAAGATTGCCTCTGCATAGCTCATGGCAAAAAAATGGACTTGGACTGCATGTTGTTATGGGTGAAGCTAATATGATAGGGGTTACTTCTCCTTCATTAACTTATTATTACGCATATTCAAATTCAGGTGAAGAAAGTTCTTCTGCTCCTTCGGTAAAGGTATCTTACTCTACGGACTGTGGAACTAACTGGATAGATGTAGATACGAAAGTTTGTGTAAAGACAGGTGATGCTCCTGCCTCTCCTGCTGGTCAATGGTATGTTCCTACTTCAGCTCAATATCAGAAAGTAGATGTGGCCCTTCCTGCATTAGTAGGTAAGAAATGCCTAATCAGAGTTTCTGGTGTACCAGGTGATGGTGGAAATGCATTATATATTGATCAAATATCCCTGAAGAGTTCTGGTGGCTCTGGCGGTGGCGGAGGAGGTACATCTAGTTTAGACACTTTCCAGCTTAAAGTATTTAAAGTAACAACCGCTACTAAAACGGCAGAAGATGTAGTAGGAGGAGTTTCTATGACGAAAGATAGTATGTATACATGGAAAATAACAAATGTGAATATGCCTTCTGGTTGGACATTCTTGACTATCTGTGATGCAGAGAATTGTGTAAATTACCCAGCTTCGCAGAGAGGTACTTTTAAAGCAAAAGCTCTTGTATCTGATAATGTATACAAAATCACTATTGACCATGCCAAAAAAGCGGGTTATGGCTCTGTAACCTTGAAAGCGTGGAGAGGTAAGGATAGTACAAGTGCTACTTTGGCTAAAGATCTTAAATTCTCTATGTTGACATCCAATAGTTCTAGTATTTCTGTTGTTTCTGATTTAAATGACAAATTGTTATACTATTTCGACAACAAAGTATTTGTAGATAGAGAATTCGCTGGTACAGACCTAGAGGTATTTGATATCAAAGGACAAATGGTTCTAAATACAAAAGTAAGTTCTGATAATATCGATTTTACTCCATTAACTGGCGGTATCTACATAGCTAGAATATCTAGAGATGGTGAGATTTTAAAATCACATAAGTTTACTACAGCTAAGTAGTTAAAAACTCAGTTATAAAATGAAAAGGCTACCCTCGGGTAGCCTTTTTTTTTAATTTTTGGTATTTATCTCTTTAAGATAAAAAAAGTATAATATGAATGCTGATTTAATGTCACATGAGAAAAGGGTCGCAAATGAAAGCCCATTTTCAGATTAGTTCATTATCGCATCATAATATCATCTCATGAGATAGTGCACGGTATCTTCTCCTTTTTGGGTTAGAAAAACTGATTTATTTTGTCTTTGCTTAGCTAGAATGTCTTCGTTATAATGACGAATGGTTAGGAGTTTGAGTTGATTCTCTATTTTGATTTCAAAGTCATTTTTTAGGTCTTCTAGTATCAGTTCATTCTTACCTAGCTTTTCATCCGTTAAGACTATAAACTCAATGGATGAATTCTGCATGAGATTGATGCGAAGGCTGTATTTCCCGAAGGTAGCGATAATTTTACCTAGGTTGCTCTCATTGAGAAAGGAGAAATCTCTCACGGCAAATGAGTACAATACCTGTTGTTCTTTCAGTACAGTCACAAGTGGGTATTGAATATTTTCAAATTGACCTATTTCTGTACCCTTAGCAGTCTTGTTGATGAAGGATTTGACTCGAAGTATACAGTTGGAGTTTTGTATCGGTTTGATGGTCTTAGGGTGAATAATTTGAGCACCATAAAACGTCATTTCGATCGCTTCTTTATAACTGAGCTTATCTATAATAGTCGCTTCGGGAAATTTTTTAGGGTCTCCCGTATAGACCCCATCTACGTCTTTCCATATAGTCATTTCTTTGGTATCTGTGCACTTAGCTAGAATAGCAGCAGTATAGTCAGATCCTTCCCGACCTAAGGTAGTGTAAAGCATTTCCGAATTAGCACCTATAAATCCTTGGGTGATAATGACTGCAGTTTTAGTTTCTTTCATACAGGCTTTTACCGCTTCCTCTGTTTCATTCCAGAGGATATTGGCATCGGTATAGTTATTATCCGTCTTAATAAGATAGCGTGCATTGATAAAGGATACATCTACTTTCTGATCTAGGAGATAATGAAATAAAACTGTTGTAGATAGCATTTCTCCTTTACTCACTATCTGATCATAGATATAGTTATAATTATTCGATTCATTCGCTTTGATGAATCCAAGGGTAATATTCTCTAAATCTTGAAGGGCATTTATAACTGCCAACTTATCCTGAAATTCTAAAGCTTGGCAAAGGTCCTTGTGCTCCTGTAAAATAGATATGAGCTCGGTTTTCGCCTCTGATTTTCTATTTTCAAATAAGCATTTCGCTACCAATTCGAGTTTATTGGTCGTCTTACCGATCGCCGATACGACTAACAAGATAGGATTTTTATCTTCGATATAATTCTGAATGATGGAAGTGACATTCTGAATAGCGGCAGCATCTTTTACGGAAGCCCCACCAAATTTGAATACGCGCATTTTTTAGGTAATAATTAATAGTTAATAACGAATGACTGTTGCAAATTTAAATTAATAAAACAATTATATAAATGATTATCTCTAGCAAAGCTTTTAACTATTCACTATTAGTTATTAGCTAATCTTTCTTATTTTCGAAAGTAAAAACATATCCGCCAATACAAAAGCAGCTAATGCATCAACGATAGGAACGGCACGAGGCAAGACGCAGGGGTCATGCCGACCTTTTCCTTCTAGCTGAAAGATTTCATTTTTATTGTTAATTGTTGTTTGCGCCTGCATAATCGTAGAAGTAGGTTTGAACGCTAATCGAAAAACTAAATCCATACCATTACTTATGCCACCTTGAATACCGCCACTATGGTTGGTCGCCGTTTTTCCTTTTTCCATCCACACATCGTTGTGTACACTTCCTCGCATAGTCGTACCCGCAAATCCACTTCCTATTTCGAATCCTTTACAGGCATTTATACTGAGCATAGCATGGGCCAATGTGGCTTCTAGTTTATGAAATATAGGTTCGCCTAGACCTATGGGCATATTTTTTATCACACAAGTGATCGTGCCCCCTACAGAATCTCCATCGGCTTTCGCTTTTTCGATGGCAGCTATCATTTCCTTTGCTTTATCATTATCTGGACAGCGAATACTATTGGATTCTGTCTTGGTCAAGTCGGTAGAATGCGGATCATAATTATAAACCACATGTTCTACAGAAGATACAAAACTGGATATTTGAATATTGGGAATCAGCTGCTTAGCTAGGGTTCCTCCTATGACCCAATTCGTGGTCTCGCGAGCAGAGGCTCTACCACCACCTCTTACGTCTCGAATTCCATATTTTTCCTGATAGGTAAAATCGGCATGCGAAGGTCTATAAACATCTTCTAGATGGCTGTAATCCTCTGATTTTTGATTCGTATTTCTCACCAAAAAACCTATGGAATGACCTGTACTCATGCCATCTTTAATACCAGAGAGGAATTCTATCTTGTCTTCTTCTTGTCGGCTTGTGGTCAACGAACTCTGACCGGTTTTTCGCCGAGCTAGTTGCTGATAGATTTTATCTTCATCAACGGCTATGCCCGCAGGAAATCCATCTAGAATACCACCTATAGCGGGACCATGGCTTTCACCAAAAGTTGTTAGACGTAGTATATTACCTAGCGAATTGAACATTAAGCAAATGTAAGGTAATTTTTTTAAATTTAAAATAGAGCCTATAAAGCAAAAATGTTGGATGAGATGGCACCTAAATTGGCGAAGATCTAGCCAAGTGGGGTATTCTCTTATATCTTTGAATACAAGGTAAATCGAAATAGATTTTTCAATCGGGAGATGTTCTGCTGGTGAGGTAGTTGTAATGAATATGAATAAGTTTATTTTAATTCATAAATGGGGTTACATTTTCACTCCAAAACTCAGATACCAGGTCCTCCCTTCGCCCGGTATCAAGCCTGGTCCTGGATAGCCTCCAGCTCGGCGGGTAGCATAGTTTTTATCGTTGAGGTTATTGATGCCAAAACCTAGATTGTATTTACCATCGATTCTGTATTGCGCAGATAAATCCAGAACGGTATAGCCATCTATTCTTCCAGTAGTCGCCGCAGCATTGGCAGCTTCCGTATTATTGGCATCTGCAAAGAAGCTAGAGGTAGTCCGACCCTGCACTTGTATTCCGAATCTTTTGTAATGATAATGAATACCGGCACTCACTATCCATCTTGGCGCGTACTCGACTTCATTGCCTTTTAGATTGGACTCTGTTATGACTATATTAGGTGCTATACCAGTAGTAGTATAGGTTTTGAAATCTGTATAATAAGCATCTATTAATGATCCACTGATATAGGTACTCAATCTGCCAAATCCCTTGTCTTTCTCTAGCCATTGAGTGACGTCAAGTTCTATAAATGATTCTATACCTCTATGAATGGCTTGACCTAGATTCGTTCTATATTGGTAGCTGGCGAGGGCAGGATTGTCATTGATAAATTTTCTGACCGTACCTATTTTGTCATTGTATATTAAATAGAAGCCACTGATGTCATATTTGATCACGCCATCTACATTGCCTCTAAATCCTAGGTCTACATTCCATCCGCTATTGTCTTTGAGATTGGGGTCTATGACATCGGTCGTGGCTGGTGGTACTAATTCACTGAATAAAACAGGTCTAAAAGCTTGGGTGGCGGAGCCATAGACACTCCACTTTTCATTGTGCTTATACTGAAAGCTCAATCCACCTAGCAAAACATTTCTTGTAATTTCTGTATTAGGAACTGCGGTTTCAGCTGTTGCAGTTTTATTCGTGCGTCCTGACATCGCGCTCTCAATCCACTCATACCGAAGACCAGGTGTCACGGAAAATTTATCTGATAAATGAAACGTATTTTCTGCAAAGGCTGCGAAATTTTTTGTATTAAAATCGAGAGCTAATGGAAAAAAGCCATTGAGCTCTGAGAGATCAAAATCCCTGCCCGTAGTGCCTCTGCCGCGCTGATTTCTATCCGTATGGGCAGTATAGGCTCTGACTCCTATAGCTAAATCTTGTGTTCGTTCATTGATTTTATAAGTGATTCTATTCCGCCATTCCATTCCGAAATTTCTGTAAAAATCTTGATCTACTTGTCTATTGGCTTGTAGTCCAGTTAAAGGGTTTATGACATCTGCTACATTGGCTGCGGCGAGGAAGCCCACACTATTGCGCTCTCCCCAGAGACCGAATGCAGTGATTTGCATATTGTAATTTTCGCTTAGTTTGTTGTTATATGAAATATTCGCTATAGTCCACGGTGTGCCAAACCAGTTGCGAGCTCTATTGGATTGTTTCCAGTTGTCGCGAAAAGCCGCATCTGTTAGTCCTCCTGCCATTTGATTTTGATAATTCATATTCGTCAGTTCAAAAGAAATATTAGATTTTTCATTGAACTTGTATTGAAGAAAACCGTGAGTATTGCGAATGTCATAATACCCGTTGTCTCTCCATCCGTCGCCTTTTCGCATATGGTTATAAAAATTATAATTCCATTTTTTAGTTTGACCACTAATGGCGGTATAGAGGCTTATCATACCAAAGCTACCTGCGGTCATACTTCCTTCAAAGGATAGAGGTTTGTTATTCGTATTTCTTTTTAGAATATAATTGACCATGCCGCCAAACTGAGGACCATATTGCAGCGATCCACTTCCTCTGATGATTTCGATTCGATCTACGGCCTCTAGGGGTGGATTGTAATAGGCTTCAGGATAGCCGAAAACATCAGACGAAATATCGTAGCCATTTTGACGTGTATTGAATTCCCAGCTTCTATTGGGGTTGAGACCTCTTGTCGATATTCCTATCTGGATTCCTGACCCATCCGTCTCCCAATAATTCAGTCCAGGAACTTTGGCCATAGCTTGTCTTATATTATTGGTGGCTTTATTTGAAATTACATTTTCCAATAAGATGGTTTCATTTTTTTTGCCTTCTAGGATCAGGAAATCCTGATTGCTCGACTGAAACACAACGGAATTTTTAGTCCCTGAGACTTTTATTTCGGGTAGTGTTTTGGTATCCTGTGCTAATACAGGAAAAAATATTAAGATGTGAATAGCTAGTGCTGTTAGATTTTTGGAATACATCGATTTTTAAATGGAACGATAATAAATATAATTTCGACAAATATATGCTTATTTAGAATAATTATAAATAGAAGTCAAGATAAATCTATCTTAATTCGGGATGAATTCAATATATTTACAAGAAAATCAATAACATAATTCTAATATTTTTTTTGTTAAAACTCAATTACATTTGCTGGTAGAATTGTAGATAATATAATTTGACTATAAATTAGGATCAAACATTAAAAAAAACTGAAAAATTAAAGCATGAATAAATTATTTCAAATTAGCCTTCTCCTAATACTCGTTTTGCTAGGATGTAAAGGGGGGAAATCAATTAAAAACGAAGTCAGTGTCCATGAACTCTCCGATCCTGACAAGCTTTTACCCTATGCGTCTACATCTGCTAGCTCTACGGCTATCGAACGTTTTATGTTTCAGAAATTAATAGACTGGGATTACGACAAAGGAGATTTTATAGGCATGCTAGCTGTTGGCAAACCTGTGATATCGCCCTATGGTAGTGGATTGAAATTAGACTATGAGATACGACCTGAGGCTAAATGGGACAATGGCACTCCTGTCACAGCATATGATGTTCTTTTCTCATATAAGGCTGCACTCAATCCTAAAACGAACTGTGAACAAATTCGACCCTATCTAGATTTTCTAGCAGATTTTATTATCGATAGCACCAATCCTAAAAAATTCTCTGTTATCTCTAATCAGAAATACATTTTGGTAGAGGAATATAGTGGATATTGGGTATTACCTGAGTACATCTACGATACGTTTAAAATCATGCGGAAGTTTTCTATTTCTGATTTTAGAGATAAGAAAAAACAAGAATCACTCAAAGGGGATAAGGATATTCTACGATTTGCTGATGAGTTCAATTCTCAAAAATTTTCTAGAGAGAAAGGCTTTGTCGTCGGCAGCGGACCTTATGAATTTAGTGAGTGGATTACAGGCAGTAAAATTACCCTTAAAAAGAAGAAGGACTGGTGGGGAAGAAAGACCAACGATGAATTTCTAAAGAATTATGGACAAGTCGAGACAATAAAATTTAGGATTATCAATGATTGGAAGACGGCTACTACTGCTATAAAAGGTGGAGAATTAGATGTAGCTAGAGGAATAGAGTATAAAATTTTCACAGATTTGAGAAAGGATGAAAAATTTAATAAAAACTTTTATGCTCATACTCCTACCTCTCCTCAATATCTATATATCGGCCTCAACCTGACCAATCTAAAATTGAAGGAGTTAAAAGTTCGTCAAGCATTGGCACATGCTGTAGACAAGGAGCAAATCATTTCCACCCTATTGTACGGACTAGGAACACCTACTGAGTCTATGGTGCAGCCAGATAAAAAATATTACAATAAAAATTTAAAGAAATTTGAATACAATCTTGAGCTGGCTTCTAAACTCTTGGACGAAGCAGGCTGGAAAGATACAGATGGAGATGGCATTAGAGATAAAGTATTAGGTGGGAAAAAGACTGCACTAGAGCTACAATACAAATATAATTCTGGTAATGATACTCGAAAGAATATCGGACTTATTTACAAAGAAAATTTAAAGAAAATAGGCGTTGATTTAAATATTGTAGCTAAGGAGTGGACCGTATTTCTAGAAGATACTAAAAAGCATGATTTTGAAATCTATTGTGGTGCCTGGGTGGGAGACCCTAACGTAGAGGATCCAAAGCAGATATGGCATACAGAATCAGCTACAGGAGGGTCTAACTATGTATCCTATGGAGATGCTATCTCGGATAAGATGATAGACGCTATTCGCACTGAATTAGATGAAACTAAAAGAGATGCCATGTATCTAGCTTTTCAGGAGAAGGTACATAGTGATATTCCTTATATATTTCTTTTCGCACCATTAGAGCGCATAGCTATTTCGAAAAAATATAATAAAGAGTCAGCCAAGACCTATTCTGTAAGACCTGGTTATGATTTAGGTTTGTGGAGAATGGAGAAATAGATTATTAACCGCAGAATGTTAAACGCAAAGGTGCAAAGGGTTTCGCAAAGAAAACAAAAGGTGTTTCTAAATAGTTGATAAAACTTTGTGTTCCTTTGTGATTTCTTTGTGTTTCTTTGTGGTATAGTTTTGCTGGTATTATAATTAAAATAGAATTCGTGGAGATAAATCCGAAAAAAGATATTGAACTAAACCTTGATGAAAAGGAAATAGACAAAGCCTTGCGACCAAAAAGGTTGCGAGATTTTTCTGGACAGGATACCTCTATTCAAAATTTAGAAATTTTCATAGAGGCGGCTAAGCGCAGAGGAGATGCCTTAGATCACGTATTACTTCATGGTCCTCCGGGATTAGGTAAGACTACGTTGAGCAATATCATTGCCCTAGAGTTAGGCGTAGGTATTAAAATCACCTCTGGTCCAGTATTAGAAAAGCCTGGTGATTTAGCTGGACTACTTACAAATCTAGAAGATGGGGATGTGCTATTCATAGATGAAATCCATCGCTTAAGCCCTGTGGTAGAAGAATATCTTTATTCTGCTATGGAAGATTATAAGATAGATATCATGATAGACACAGGCCCAAACGCCCGAAGTGTGCAGATAGCCTTAAATCCGTTTACTTTGATAGGTGCTACCACTCGGTCGGGATTGCTTACCTCTCCATTGAGAGCGCGTTTCGGTATTACCCTCCGCATGGAGTATTATACATTGGATGTACTAGCAGGGATTGTGCGTCGTTCTTCACAACTTTTGGAAACAGAAATAGATAAAAAAGCATCTGTCGAAGTGGCACGAAGAAGCCGAGGGACACCACGAATAGCCAATTTACTGCTCAAACGAGTGCGAGATTTTGCACAGATTAAAGGAAATGGAACTATTGACTACGATATATCTAAATTCGCCTTAGACGCACTCAAGGTAGATGAATACGGCCTCGATGAGATGGATAATCGAATTTTAACTACCTTAATCGATAAATTTAATGGTGGTCCCGTTGGCTTGAATACCATATCTACAGCTGTAGGGGAGGAGCCCGGTACTATCGAGGAAGTTTACGAACCATTTCTCATCCAAGAAGGCTTTCTCAATAGAACAGCTAGAGGGAGAGAAGCTACCGAGCGAGCCTATCTTCACCTAGGAAAAATGCCGCCTAATAAAGCAAACTCTCTTTTTGATTAGCGGATAAACTGTCCACTGAAAAAACTCCTGCCTGTCGGCAGACAGGGAACCAACTGTCCACTGAATAAACTAATTTATGCTAGCGAACTCTGAACTTATCCTCAACCCCGATGGGTCTATTTATCACCTCAATTTATTGCCGGAAGATATTGCATCTAAAATAATCTTAGTCGGTGATCCAGATAGAGTCGAATCCGTTTCTAATCTTTTTGATTCGGTGAGAGTCAAGAAACAAAAACGCGAATTTATAGCACATACGGGAGACTTTAATGGGAAAGAAGTTACTGTAATTTCTACAGGTATAGGTTCGGATAATATTGATATTGTGTTGAACGAATTGGATGCATTGGTCAATATTGATTTAGCTAAGCGGGAAGTGAAAAAAACTCTGACCACTCTAGAAATAGTGCGAGTAGGTACTTCTGGTAGTATTCAATCTAATATAGATGTAGATACATTTTTAGTTTCCGCATACGGCATAGGTATGGATGGAACTATGAATGCATATGATTACGACAATAGATCCGATGAACAAGACATTAACCTGGATTTTTCTGACTTTTTATTCGAAGCAGAGATAGATTTATGTTTGCCTTATTGCTTTGGCGCGCATACAGATATGCTGAAAAAATTTAGTGAATTGAACAAGGGCATCACCCTTACACATAATGGATTCTATGCTCCGCAAGGCAGACAACTAAGAGCTGAGCGAGCCTATCCAGACTACATAGATACTATGGCAGGCTTTAAAACTAAGTATGGAAAAATCACTAACTTCGAAATGGAAACTTCGACTATCTATGGATTGAGCTCTGTATTAGGACACAAGGCTATCTCACTTAATTTGATTTTAGCCAACCGCCCGAAGGGTCAATTTAGTGTAAAATATAAAGAAAAAATGGAGGAGTTGATTCACATCGCTTTGGATAAAATATGAATTAGAGAGCGATTAATATTCACCAAAGGCAGGATATAATCATGCTATTATGATATACATGTTCATTGTTAGCCCACTTTTAAGTGCCTTGGGTAGGACTCTAATAAATACATTGATAAACTACTTAAAGTTATGATAATGAATGTTTAATGAAATTTAAGTAAAGAAATCTTTAAATCTTCAATAAATGTTAACGTTTTGTTAATTAATTGTTAAAGAAAATGAACCCCATTTGCCTTACATTTGCCGAAAATAATTTTAAATCAATAACAATGAAAAAACAATTAATTCTCATTTTGAGTATGCTTTTTGTCACTGGCTACATGATGTCACAGGTGACTTCTGGGGCTGTCTCTGGTAAAGTAGTTGATAGTAAAAAGCAGCCACTGCAGGGTGCAAAGATTAAAGTAACCCATGTGCCTTCGGGTTCAGTCTATGGTTCTTCTTCTCGTTCTAATGGTACGTATGAAGTGCGAGGACTTAGAGTAGGCGGTCCATATACAGTGGAAGTGAGCTATCTCGGTAAAGGAAAAGATCAAGTAAATAACGTTTATGTCACGCTTGGTGAGCCTATTTCCGTAGATTTGAAATTAGAAGAGTCGGCTACATTGATAAAAGAAGTCCTTGTAACCAGCGGTAGAAATAGTATTATCAATGAGAATAGAACGGGTGCTGCCACCAATATAAATTCTACTATGATTAACTCTATGCCTACAGGTAATAGAACCTTAAGCGATATGACGAGATTATCTCCTCAGAGTGGTGCGAGTTTTTCTTCAGGATTAAATAATGCAAATACTTTCGGTGGTCGAGATGGCAGGTATAATAATCTTCAAGTAAATGGAGCTAATTTAAATAATGGGTTCGGTCTTTCTTCCAACCTAGCTCCAGGAGGTTCAGGTCAGCCTATATCTCTAGATGCGATTGAAGAAATTCAAGTAGGTGTATCTCCATTTGATATTCGTCAGACAGGTTTTACAGGTGCCAATATCAACGCTGTAACAAGAAGCGGTACGAATGAGTGGCATGGTTCAGCTTATACTTTCCAAAAAACAAATGGACTAGTAGGAGATAAAGTAGATACATTAAATCTGGATGTAAAGAAAAATACAAACACTATATATGGATTTAGAATTGGAGGTCCAATTGTAAAGAATAAACTCTTCTTCTTTGGTAACTTTGAAACAGAGAGAAATGCCTTCCCAGGCAATACTTGGGTTACTAAGACAGGTGGTCTATCTGGTAACGTAAGTAATGTGAGTGCAGATAGTATGACAAAATTTAGAACTCACTTAGCTACCTTAGGATATAATGCTGGTGAATTTGAAGGTTATGCTGATGAGTTTGTCAATAAAAACATGAAATTCTTAGGTAGAGTAGATTGGAATATCAATGAAAATAACAAATTCTATGTGAGTTATAGTCAGATGAATTCCTCAGAAGATAATTTGGTAAACGCTACTTCAGCTCCAAATGGATTAACAAGATTATCTAATGCACGTGTAGGAGCCAATGCGCTTTCATTCCAGAATTCAAATTATTCATTTGATCACATAGTAAGAACAATTTCTGCAGAATTGAACAGCACACTGAATCCAATTATGCATAATCAAATTTTGGGTACATACTCTTATATCAATGATATACGATCTACGCCAGGTAGTATCTTCCCTTTTATTGATATTACAAATGGTGGAACAAATAACTATATGTCTGCTGGATCAGAGCTATTTTCATATAAAAATGATTTGATCAACACCAATTTTATTGTTACTGACAACTTGAATATCGATTTAAAAGATAACCAATTAACTATCGGAGCTTCATTCGAAAATCAATCTTTTGAAAATAGTTTCTTAGGTGGTGGAAATCTTTATTATAGATACAATAGTCTTGCAGATTTTATGAATAATGCAAGACCTACTGCATTTTCAGCAGCTTATCCTTTAGCTTCTCAAAATGGCAATACTTATGTTAAAGCCTCTTATTCTCAATTGAGTGCTTATATACAAGATAAGTTTACTGTGTCTAAGCGATTGACATTGACAGGTGGTATTCGTTTCGAGTTGCCGTTTTATGATAATTCACTCTTAACAGCAAATCCTGCTGTAGATGCGTTGAAGTTTACAGCACCAAATGGAACACAAACGAGCTTCACTTCAGGTCAATTCCCTTCACAGCAGTTGATGGTGTCTCCTAGGTTAGCATTTAATTGGGATGCACTAGGTAATAGAAATCTTCAAGTAAGAGGTGGTTTAGGTATATTCACTGGTAGAGTCCCATTCGTTTGGTTAACGAACCAAGCAGGTGGTATCGGAACATTAGTAACTAACGTAGCTTATTCCTCTACAGCTCAGTTAAATCCAATTAAATTCTATACTTCTTTAGAAGATATGAAGGCTAAAAACCCTACGGAGTATGCAAAATTACCTCAAAGTACTTCAACTGCACCAAGTTCAGTAGTGGTAGTAGATCAGAATTTCAAGATGCCTCAAATATTAAGAGGAGATTTGGGTATAGACTATAAATTGCCTTGGTATGGATTGATAGCTACAGGGGAGTTGGTGGTTTCTAGAGATATCAATAATGTATATCAATATAATGCTAATTTACCTTCGGCTCAAACTTCGCTCTTTACAGCTTCAGGCCAAGATACTAGACCAAGATGGACAAGCAACAGATTGAATTCTTCTATTAATCAAGCATTTGTCTTAACTAATACTAGTCAAGGATATTCTACCGTTTTATCTTTGGGTATAGCTCGTCAAGCTAGAAAAGGTCTTTACGGGTCTTTCTTCTATACGAGAACCATTTCTGAGGATGTTTCGTCTAACCCGGGTTCACAAGCTTCTTCTGCATGGAATTCATTGCCAAACAATTCCTCTCCGAACGTACCAGTAATGACGACTTCTCAGTACAATACTCCACATAGATTAGTTGGTTCATTAGCCTATAAATTTGAGTACGGTGCTAAAAAGAATGTAGCTACGACAGTTTCTTTATTCTTCGAAGGTGCTAATCCAGGAAGATATAGCTATATGTTCAATAATGATGTCAATGGAGATGGCTCTGCTTCAGATTTGATTTATATTCCAAAAAGTGCTTCTGAATTAAACTGGACTCCAATAGTAAGAACTGCTGCACAGGGCGGAACGATTACAGTAGCTCAGCAGCAAGCTATATGGGATGCTTATGTGGCCCAGGATGAATATTTGAGCGCGAACAAAGGTAAATATGCATCAAGATATGGTGCCGTTTATCCTTGGTATACTCGTATTGATATGAGAATTCTTCAGGATTTCAGCTTTAAAATTAAAGATAAAAAGCATACTATTCAGTTTAGTTGGGATATTATCAATCTACCAAACCTTCTCAACTCTGCATGGGGTGTTCAGAAGCAGTTAGCTATTGGAGGTTTATCCAATAATAATAACGTATTGAGAACTTCAACGGGTACTAATAACCCTACTTATACACTAAACTACGATAATAATCTACAGTTATTAGACTACAGTAGAACTTTTGTAAATAATAATTCAGTATTTAGCACATGGTTTATGCAAGTAGGTGCTAGATATACCTTCTAGTTAAGATTATTTGTAATATATAATTTAAAACCGCCTTCGGGCGGTTTTTTTTGTGCCTAAAAAAGCAACTAATAACTATCGGATCTTTCTAAGTCTGAAATTTGACTCAAGTGGAGAAATATAAAAGCCTCTAATAGATTTGCTAAATTATCTCCATAATATCATTATTTTATATTTGTGGACTACCAAAGCGTTAATAATAAAGCATAATACTTTAAACATAGGTGTTTGGTGTGAGATAAATGGGCTTTAATAAGAAATATTTCTTCTATTTATTTATCCCCATAAAATTTAAAAAGCCCTAAAGTGCTGAACTTTAGGGCTTTTTAAATTTGCAAACTGGTGATCCCGCTGGGAACTCAAGAATCATTATAGATTGGGGCTAAACCCTTGTTATTACTACTATTTAAGAACTCCTTTTGTGAAGAATAAAACGTGGTT
>Ga0208082_1000027_pt1 | contig 37610 bp, 33 predicted proteins | sample LakMenE09Jun09ns_FD_150683 | JGI IMG/M metagenome (GOLD analysis project Ga0208082, IMG submission 150683) | Freshwater microbial communities from Lake Mendota, WI - 09JUN2009 deep hole epilimnion ns (SPAdes) | ecosystem: Environmental > Aquatic > Freshwater > Lake > Epilimnion/Euphotic zone ... | reverse complement strand
CGGCTGCGGCGGCGGTGGGTGTGGCGGCTGCGGCGGCGGCGGGTGCGGCGGCAGAGGCGGCGGCGGATGCGGTGGTTTTGGTGGTGGCGGACTGGGCGGCGGCGGCTTCAACTGCACGTCGCTATACTGCCACGAGCTCTGAAGAATGTTGTTTGAGTCGCTCACTGCACTGCGTGAGTACGGTGTCGCTACGAATCGGCGCAGATGCACGTTGGCATCTACGTCTTGGCCAGGGTTTGTTTTGAAGTAAAGCTGGGCTGCAGAGATTCGCATGTTTTTGTAGGCAACGGGAGAAGTTTCGAGGAAGCTACACGGCGAGCACGCTCCGTATGTCCAATCCGTTTGTTCAAGACCGGCGGAAACGTTCACTATGGCCCCGCTGCCTTTGATTGTGTGGTTTGCAATGAGCGTGCCGTTCAAGAACCGAATGACGCCAGCCGGCACTTTGACGATGGTATAGTTTGCGGTATTTTTCGGGGGACACGCCGACACATCGCCATCGACGTCTTCGCAGTTGCCTGTAATGAATGGCGTCACGCCTGACGACGTGTGCAACGACACCCGCGTGCGCATGGGTCGTCTCGGCAAGTAGCTCGAGCGCACGAGCGACGTTTCGTTACGCATCGGCGTGCTATCTGTGAAGAACGCGACGTATGACGGGTCCCATACGGTCTTGTAGTTGTTGTACGAGTTGTAGACATCTTCTGTGTACGCCGGACATCCGGTGCCACCCGCTACGGACGGGTCCACGCCGCCGTCGATGAGCGAGCTGTTGGCGACGGCATATCCCATGGGCGCAAGGGCGCACACGCCGTGCTGCGCCTGGTGGGGGGCAAGCCCCCCATACCCCCCAGGGAAACGGGACGCGTCAGTCAATTTTGCTTCGCAAAGTGGGGGGCGAGCAAGCCCCCCATCCCCCCCAGCAGCGGGCGGGGGGTGTGGGGGGCGCAGCCCCCCAGCAGCCCCCTTACCTGCCACTCGCAGTTGTCGGCCAGCACGGCGAGCGAGTTGGTGCATGCGCACGCCGTTCCGTACAGGCACAACCCCGATGCGTCATGATACGACCGACTCGTCGAGGCGTTGTACAACGCCGCTGAACCGGACGCCCAAGATGATGAATTCATAGTTGTGATGGACGTCTGATAGACAGGGCCGTTGTTGCTGGGGTCTGTCGTGTTTTGTTTCACGGATGTCACTATTTCGTTCCAGCTCGTGTCGCACGCAGTACCCGAGCAGTTGAATATGCTTTGGTGAACGCTAAATTGAGCCGAGTATTGTGGCTGAAAGTTCATGGCCGCCTGAGCTTCGACGACGCCGTAATGCTGGCAAAAGTTGCTGATGAGCGCTGACCCCATCCACGACGCGCACACCGGGAACGTCTCGCCGAGATATGTCGTCGTCGTACAGCACTCGGGCAGGGCCATACCGGTTTTGGTGTCGTGGCAATTTGTATGATTGAGACCCAGTTTGATGCCCTGTTGCTTTGGATATGGCGCGCCGGAATCGTAGTCTGGAAAAGTGTAGTTCCAAAACATCATTTCCGAGCTGATGTATGTGCACGTCTCGGGCGTCGGCGCGCCGGTGACGGGATTGGTGCAATAAAGAAACTGGTTCGTCAGGTTCCAACGCGTCGCGTTCGGTATCAGAAAGTTTTCTTCAAAGTACGGTGTCATGTACGCGCATGCTTTGGCCGTGTCAGCCTCCAACTGAGCGCTTGAAACATCATAATAATCCGTCCCGGACTGCACGACAGGTTCGCGTAGAAAAGCAGGATATAGTGCAGGAAGTTCAAAGTCGGACGTCTTCAGCGAGTTGACAAACAGGCCGACCGACATACCGCCTATCGGCGCGGTGACGTTGTTTGCGCCACCATAGGGCGGCGGCGGCGGGGCTACCGCCTCGACACCGCCGAGGTTGCATTTCGAAGCGATGCATGCGAGCGCCGAGATAAACGCGGCGCGGCGCGTAATCATGACATGCAGCACCTGTGCTCTTTGTCAGTCTTGGTGACTCAGTTAAAGTACCGTATTCGTATTTTTTGTGGCATCGAAGGAAACTGCACATGAAGCCGTTTGCCGCGTGTTGCTGGGCGCTCTGCGTGTGGCGCGCGCACGTTTTGAGTCACAAGCCTCCTTCGGCGCGTATCGTACAAGCGCGTGTGTAGCGGCAAACGCAAACGATGATTAAGCGACTCGCGGGCTGTGTCGCGCTTTTTGCAGTGGGAACGCGTGCCGCCCCCGTATGGCCCCTTACCGGGTACACGCCACCGGCGAGCTGCAGCGGTAGCGCGTTCCGCAACTATGCGTGGTCCAAAATAAACACTGCAGGCACCAAGTGGCTGGACGAATCGACAATTCATCCGGCAAACGCCGAGCTCGGCGCGGGTGTCGTGTACAGCGCGGTAGACGGGTCTTTCGAGTTCACGGGAAGCGGCACGTCCTATGTCGAGCTGCCGCTCACTGTGGTTGGTGGCGGTTTGCCGTTGAGCGTGGCGACGTGGGTGCAGCCCTCAACGTGCACGGAGGGCGCGCGCATCGTCGACTTTGGCCAAGGATCAACGGCACAAGAGTATGCATACGTCGCAATCGCAGATTCGACGTGCCGCGTAAAAGTCGGCTGGGGCACGGAGGGAAGCGAGCACGTGTACACGAGTAACATCACGTTAACGGCTGGCGCCTGGAACTTTCTGGTTGTGGTTTTCCAAACGACGGGGCAGGTGCGTGTCGGAATCAACGTAGCAAGCCTGGTGCACTTCGAGGTGTTCAATACGGTCAACTCAATCCTCACGTATGCGCAAAAAGATGGTGAAGTTGCCACATCCGGGCCGCCCAGCATCATCTCCAGCGCGGGTTACCTGGGTGCTGGTCAAGGAGAGTCCGACTTGTTTTCAGGAAAAATGCTGAGCTTTGATTTTTACATGTTGGACGCAAGCGCGTTCGCATCCGCGTTGCTCGAAGGGAACGCCACCTCAGGATACGGGTGCCCCGTGGTGACTGCCACCAAGGCACCCACGAGCCGCACAGGCGTTACGCCAATTGTGGTGAATGAGGTGGGGCCGTTGAGCCCTGCATACCTGGGCCAGAGCGCCACAGGAATCAACGCTTTTGTGGGCAGCATAGCCGACGTGCAGATTTACAACAAGAGCATGAACCTGGTCGAGCTGGAGGCCATCGCCGCCAACCCATCAAACACGTCAGCCTGCTTGGCAAGCCCGCCTCCTCCGCGTCCGCCGCCGCCGCCGATACCGCCCAGTCCGAAGGCCAAGCCGCCGCGCCCGCCGCCGCCTCCTAGGCCACCCAGTCCGCCTATTCCGCCCTCGGCGACGCAGCCGCCGGGGCCGCCGCGTCCTCCGCCACCGACGGTAGTTCCGTCGCCACCCCCAGCACCCGTCTCATCGCTCATACTGGACGTGCTGGACGACGCCGCCTACGACCTGTACGGTTGCACCGCGGACGCGACGCAGATTCAGCCGTGCTCGTCTTATCTTGAGGTGTATGTGGCGGTAAACGGGAGATGCCCCGCAACAGATGCTTACGGCGTTCAGACGGGCGGCAGCGGTGCGTACGTCAATAACGCGAATGTGACGAGCACTCTGTTTCAGAGTGACTGGATTTCGAACCCTTTCGACTTGAGCGGTCTAAAGAACTATAGGCTATGGGCGTATGTTTATGACAACGGCACGCATTATGTGAGCGTGCTGGGCACGACGCCGTGCGCGCCGCCCGGCGCGGTCGTGCCGGGCAACGGCGGTTTACTCGCCGCCAAGTTTGTTTCGGCCGTGTTTGACCGTATTCCTACGGTTGGTAGTTCGCTGAATTACACGCGCGTGCCGTCGTTTGGGCCATACTGGAACGCTACAGAGGCGCCAGAGCCCATGCTGTGGGAGTTTTACGTGGCTTCGCCGCCGCCACCACCTCGGCCACCGCCGCCGTCGCCACCGCCCAACCCGCCTGGCATCGCTGCTCCGCCGCGCCCGCCGTCGCCGCCACCAAACCCATCTACACCGGAGGCTCCCGAAGAGTTACGGCAACCACCACCTTCTCCGCCGGGCACGGCGTATCCGCCGCCCTACCCACCGGGCAGGGCGCCCCCGTCACCACCGAACCCACCACCTAGCCCACCGCCACCGCCGCAGCCACCCAAGCCACCGTCGTCGGTGGCGGCGGTGAGCGCCGCGTTACACTCCTTCGACTGGACGAAAGTTGGCATCATCTTTGCAGGGGCCTTTGTTGCCTCGCTCGCGGTGGGCGTAGGGGTGTGGGTTTGCGCAATCAACGTCATCAAGTCTCGACGAAACGCAAAGAAGAACGACGATTTGAAAGAGCCGTACGAGATTGACATCACCAATTAACGCCAGCCACGATGCAACGCAGAAACCTTTCTCTGAAAATCGTCGATGCGCGCGCGCTTGGCAGCAGACTTGTCCTCCTGTTCCGGCTCCGTTACAACCTCACGCGCTGCCTTTGGCGCGTTTGGCACCCGCAGGGCCCCCTCCGCCTCCTCCACCTTCATCACCGCCACCGCTGGCTTTGCGTTTTCGGGCGCCTCCTGTTTGACCGGCCGCGGGGATGCTGCGGGCTTTTTCTTTTTGAGATGTTCTTCCTTTTTTGGATGGGGCTCCTTTTTTGACTCCTCCTTTTTGGGAGGCGGAGCGGCGGGGGGCGGCACCCACTCTTCTTCGTCGTCCATAGCCCTTCGACGCTCGCTTTTTATAAGCCTTGGGCTCGCGTACTTGTATTTGCTCGAGCGTGGTGTTGACCATGGCCTTTATTTCTGCAGAGACGCCGTGTACACGAACGCCGGCGCTGTGCACGCGAAAAACCAGCGTGCGCACTCGTTCGATGCCAGGGTATGTTAGGCGAAACAGGTGTTTCGTGACTGCCAACTGCAGCGCGTGAGACCGCTCATGTTTTGCCAACCAAACCGGGTCGCTGCTCTCGAAACCACACTTGAGTTCAACGAGCACAACAGCGTCGTCTGCAGGGCGGTAACACACGAAATCGACTGCGGTGGCTACTCTACGTTCAACGTCCGCGACGGCGACTTGCGCGCGAACGCGCTGAAGCCCTTCCACCTTGAGTGCGGAGAGGAATTTCGCCGTGAAAGCATGACACTTGGTTTTGAGTTTGACGCCCGGCGCGTTGAAAATAAGGGCCGCCTGTGTGTCCACAAGCGTGCCGCGCCGCCTGCCTCTCGGACCAGCAACAAACTTGCGCACCCCACCGCGTCCCTTGTCGTTCGGTGCAAGACGCGATGTCACATCGGTGATGCCTCTATAGCGCGTGCCGGTCGTCGCGTGAACAAAGCATTTTGTTTTCGGGTTGTATCGGACGGTGGGGCAGGGCGCGGCGAGCGCGCGGCGCAGTGACGCAAGACGACTCATCGCGTTTAACGCACGCAGACGACCGATGGAAGTACGCCGCCGTATTTGTACATACCCGGGCTTTCAAGAAAATGAGCCTCCTGTTCGGGCCGTTCGTCCGCGAGACGCCACTCCCAGAGGCGGTGTGCCCAGTGTGCCACCTGCAGCTGTGCGAGCCGCCTTCCAGACCAAAGAGCCTGTACAAGTGCGGTGCGTGCGGTTTATCAACGCATTCGAAGTGCATGCCACGCTGGGTCGTCGCAAAAGGAAACAAGACGTGTCCTTACGCACAAAATCCACGCGTGAGATGCTCGGCGGCAATCAAAACGGAAGACTTAATGCGTATTGGCGACATGTTCGAGTCTAAAATGTACGAGTTCCAGACCAAGACAGACCGCCGCTTAACGAACATTGAGACGTCGCTGGGTCAGATTTCCAACGTCGTATCGACGATTGCAACGCGACTTTCAAAGATTTCAGACCGCCTTGGTTTGGACGACTAAGTTTTTATGAATTAAACCTGAACTGTTCAAAAAGCGCGGCGTTCGGCGGGGCAGGCAAACCGTCGCCGCGCGCGGGACTGGGCGGCGCCGAGCGCGACGGGCGGCTCGCCAACCCCGCTGCAGTCTGGCGCATGCGCACCACCTTCGCGGCGCGCAGCCTCTTCGTCTCCAGCTCGCTTCGAAACACCGTCGTGGCGCTGCTCCGCAGGCGCAGCGTGCGCACCGCGGCGCACCGCTCGGGGTGCGGCGGCGGCGCGCCTGCCGCCACCCACGTAGCGCGCCACATAGCTGCGGGGTACAGCGCCGTGACGCCAGCGCCGTCGACGACGTGGCCCAGGCTCGCCAGACGCGCCTCCACCTCTTCGGCGGGCCAGCCACAAAACTCGGTGAGCACGTGCTTGACGAGCGGCAGCGGCGCGCCCGGAGTCGCGGTGTCCACTTCAAAGTACATGTTGATCTGTGTCCGAAACACCTCCAGACGCTGCTCCTGCACCTTCTGCGCTCGGTACGCCAGCTCCTCTTCGACAGTTTTTAAGCGGTGGCATGAAGGGCACAGGGCCTGCAGGTTGTCGCGCTCGTTGGTGCCACCCAGATACAGCGCTTTGATGTGGTCTACTTCATACGTCGCGGGGAGAAGCTGCTGGCAATGCGCGCACGTCCATTTTTGAGAAGCGGCTATAATCTTTTTGAGTGACTCTGAAACTGCGCGTTTCGTTCGGTACTGCGGTTCGGGAAGCACAGCCGCGAAGTCGGTCTGCAAGGTGCGCATCCTGCTTTTGTTGAAGTTGTAGTTTAATATATATACTTTGTAGCACAGCCTCATCATTCATTGTACACCTGTTGGTGCCAACTCATCAAAACAAGAAGGTCCGGGCACTCAGTCATCTTGTGTCTCCGCCAATCTTTGCGCTGACACTCGACGCCACAGTACCTTGCGCCCGTGCACCGGGTACACTTGAGTAGCTTGACGCCCTGTGCCGTAGAAGCACCGCACCCAAAGCAGGTAGATGCCGCCGTTGCCAGGGTTCTATCAATAATTTCTTTTATGGCCAGGTTGTACTCGACGTTGTTGGTGGGCACGCGCGCCAAGGTAATGTTTTGAGAGAGCAGCAGCAGCGCGGGTGCGCCCTCTGTGAATCGCAAGATAGCGTCCTTGATCCGCGTCTCGCCTTGCGCGAGGTCGGGTTCACATATCCACGCGATGAAGCACGGCCCGGCGCCGTCCGGTAGGTCCACTCGGAAGTACACAAAAGTGTCACCAGGCTGCTGCGCGGGGGCGTCCGGGGGCGGCTGCGCCACAAACGCCACGATGACCGCCGCCTCCAAAGCGCTCCACCCGCGTGTCTGGTGCGCAAACGTGCGCTCCACAAAGTCGGGAGGCAGCGTCAGACGGTGGCGCGCCAGGCGCAGGCCGTGCACCACAAACCCTAAAACCTCCTTGCGGGTGTTGAACACCAGCCGCACAGCCTTCACACCGGCGCCCAGCACCTCAGCCCGATCAACAAGGTCTTTCGTTGGCAGCTTGCGTTGCAGCAGCTGGAAGGCGTCATACAGCAGGGTCTTGTCGGGTGCGAGAGAGGGAAGTTTGTCACTCGCGCGCAGAGCCGCCTTCCAGCGGCTGTAGGCGTTCACCAGCGCCTCCGGGACATCCAGCGTGGGCTTTAAAAAGCCGGGCGGGCTCGGATCGCCCGCCGCGCCAGACATGACGCGAGATACAAACTGAGGGAAGGGTTGGAAAAATGGTTACAATTTCATAGCGCCCATGTGCGCAAACAAACCCGCGTCATCGTCGTATGATTCATCCAAACCGACAAAAAGATCGTCATAGTTAGGAAGCTCGCCCGCCGCCCCTCGCTCCTCAGGAGTGCCATCCTGCAAACCCAGCCCCTCATCGAAACCTCCATAATCAAACTCTTTTTCTATGGCGTCAAGCGCAGCGGCTTCATCAGACAGGCGCTGGGTCGGTTCCGATAGGGGCACGGCTTTTGAAAACTGCGACACCAAAGTGACCGGGAATTCGCCATCTGTCTCAACTGTGCGCCTTAACCCGTTCGGCTCAACGAGAGCATAATTCACACCGGTCCTTCGTTTGAAGTGTTTCAAAAGATGCTTCACCTTTCTATCGGCTGGAATCGAGATTTTTGTCTTTTCACTCTCTGACGAGGTTGATGTTTTCTGAATCTCGAGGTACAGCTTCAACTCTTTCGTATAGCCCCACCAAAGCGTGTTGGCATCTCCAGCGACTTCTCCGAACGTGAGCCCGCTTTCAACGCTCCTTCCTCTCTGCTGGTCCTGAGTCGTCCATACGACCGCATATACCCCCCTGCTATCGCGGTGCAACTGACACCAAACTCCTATTCGTTCGTTTTTGTCAACAGTAATGTCGACATTTCCTTCGAGGCCCTTCAAAAACACTATTTGCGCCAGTAAAGACTGCACCGACGGTACGGAAGGCGGCGGTTGCGACGCGAGTTCCGGTTGGCTTGCTTTGAGTTTGATGTCTAAACGCTTGCCGATACCAGCAACCAGTCGTCGGCTGAGAGCCCGTAGCTCGTCACCAACCGGTTTAGAGACGATTTTTCTAAGCATTTGTAACTTATCAACTGATTTATCGATACGAAATGAATCCATTGCCGATATCGTCTCGATAAACAGAGTGTGCTCGCCGATGGACAATCGGTTGGGATCCAAATTTGTTTGCCAAAACGGACGCATCAACAGAATCAGGCGGTTGCGTAAACTTCTCGTTTGTTCATCTGCCAAAACTCCTCGCGCGCTTGCTGTGGCGGCGCGTTGAGCATCTTCCCACGTGGCGTAGTTATAAGAGCGCTTTTGTATCCCACCACTCTCGACGAGACCAGAGTCACGCGGCGCGTCGTTGGGTTCTCGCCCTTTGGGCCCGAAAACTGACATTTTTTAACCTTCACAACGTGGCGTTCACGCGGCCAGACTCGCGCAACCCCTGCTTGAAAACGAAAACCAGAGATAACAAAGCGAGCACTAGAACGCACAAATCGGTAACTCTTGCCATCGTGGTTCTTTTCATGAGCGCTTTAGTACACTCGGGTGGAAACACTCTTGTACGCCAGTTAAAAATTACACAGTTAATTCAACACGCCATGCGACTTCATTTGCCGCAAGTAGCGCCACGGCGCATCCGTCACCGTGCGGCACTTGCGAAAGGGGCGCCCGCATCGCTCGGTCACGGCGCAGCACGGTAACGTCCACAAAGACACACCCTCGATGGTGATACTCGGTTCGGGGAGGCGCGAAACGGCGGCGGCGTGTGTCGAACGAAACCACACCGTAAGGGCATCGCGAAACCAAGGAGCCACCGACTTCCAGCTGTAAACGGGACTGGAATCCGTAGTAAACCGGATCCGGAACCCAAATTCGGATTTCACCGGAGCCGCCTTGTTCTCTTTTGCTTTGACTCCCAACACGATATCGCCGTCTGTCGTCACGCCAAGCAAACGCCGAAACCCGTCCTCGTGCACTCTGCGACCACCCTCCGTCACCGTAAAGAGAGCAGTGAACTTGTAACGCGACGTGTTGACTGGAGCGTTCGACGGCGCACACGGTGTGACTTCCCACGACGGGTGGCTCTTGGCGAGCGCGTCTGCGTACACGTTCATCGCCGTCGGCAGTGAGATGGAGTTCTTCCGGTCCGGCGTTGCGTCGAGGCGCCCGACGTACACCGGATCCGACTGCACGCCGCACCCGTGACACGCCTCATAAAGAACCATCGGGTGCTTCTTGCTTCCCTTAAGCCCTCCGCTGGTCAGCGCCGCGTCGGTCGTGGTTGCATCCGTCCGCTTGCACTTGCCGCACTTGTCTCGGTAGCTCCAGAAGCCGCCACCGATTTGCCCATCGCACCCAGTGGCGGAACAGGGTCGCGTGGCGGCGATGAACGTCTCGAAGGTAGTTTCGTCAAAATGCACTTTGCCGTGCACGCACCGACGGCCGCTCGGTGCGCACCATGAGCCGTTCCACGAGGCAGCGCCTGTGGCGATGATGGGCTCCGACGCGTTGTCGCCTAGAACTGCAAGCAAAACGCGCCGCTCGAGGCTGGCAATTTTTTGGCTGGCCGCCGATGCAGCTGGGGGGCTGCGCCCCCCATTCCCCCCCTCCAGCAACGGGCGGGGGTGTGGGGGGCGCAGCCCCCCAGTCGGTGGTGGTACAGCTTCGAACTCATCGCCCCCCAACTGCCCGAGCAGCAGTGACCGGTTGGCCCGCAGGATGGCGCTCGTCTCTTCTGCGTTGTCCTCACGCGCCATGAAAACCAGCGTCCCGAGGCTATGCGCCCCGTTGAATTGCCCCCAGCGTTTCATCAGGTTGTCTCGGCCAGGGTACTTGCCGTCGCTTTTCTGGGAAAAATAGTCCCATACGTCAAACAACCGAGCCGAGTCGATGCCGTGGAGCGCGCCGCCCACCCTAAACCAGTCGCTGAACGAATCAGCCCGCGCCGACGACAGAGCGCGCTCGACGAGGTTGGTCGCAATATCAGCCCCGTCGCCTGTGTCTGCGTAGACGTTCCCTCTCTGCGACACGAACACGCCGACCGAGGCGCCGGTACCGTTTGCGACGCACGTCAAACGTCCGGTGAAGGTCGCCGGGGCTTCGCCATCCGACGAGGCCGTCGGCGGGGAGCCGCTCGCGCTCGCGACCGTCACCTCGGATGAAGGAACACCGAGGTGGCGGCCGACGATATCCAGTACAGCAGAAGGCACGGCGGCAACAGGCGCGGCGCTACGCTTGCCGGATGACCGAACGCCTGTGGCGAGAGCAGTGGACTGCTGCTGCGCTCCAGGCGGCTTTCGTTGAGACCCCGATTCGCCAGCCCACGCCGCAAGGCGCTCGGAAAAACAAGGATAGTGTGGCTCTACACATGACCACATGTGTTGCCGCAAAAGAGCGAGCGTGTATTCGTGGGGGTCTCCGGGCGTCGCAGCGTCGTGTGTTTGGGCAAACTCGAGGTCGCCCACGCGGGAAGTGGGGCGTAACCATGGCTTGTCTTTCGCAGCCCCAGGTTTGGCGGGTTTTCGGTTGAGCGGAAGGCGCATGTTGCCGCACGACGAATAGACGCCGCAGTCCAGAAGCGGCGTTAGAGGTTTGTCGCCATTTTCAAACGTGTCGCGCATCCAATTACCAAACCGCCAAACGTCATCGGCGGTTGCAAGCACGACCGGAGTCACCAGATGGAAGCTCAACTTCCCTTCGCACGAGCTATCAAGAATGTATAAATCTTTAGTCGTTAAGTGCACCCCTGTCAGTTTTTTCAGAGCGGGCAGCACACGGTCCACAAGAATTCTCCTCAAAAAAAGCTCAGGTGTGGTGGCTACAGTACGATAGTCCTCGGGCCACAGCGCGATCGCTCTTTCCTTGTGGTCCATGTCGCCATTCTTGCGCCGATGCTCGAATTCACACTCCAGATCGAGACCAAGCCGCCGAGGCCTGTCGACGTTCACCTCCTCATACAAGGTGAGGCACGAGGGGCCGTAGCATGGTGACAAACGAACAGCGTCCAAAAAGGATGCAAGGGCTGGAATAGTAAAAACCCTGAACATTTTACAAGCGACGACTTCTCCTTCGTAATTCAAGATTGCTTCGCGGCGAACAACTCCTTGAATTCGCCGTACGTTACCGTAGTCCAGGGCTACGACCAAGTGAATCTCGCCCATTGACTCTGACAACAGACGCGCTGTTTCGCGCGCAGGCAGCGCTGTATGGTACCAACGCACGCCCAGGTCGATGTGAATACTCTTTAATACCTCGTCTTTCGCCATAGCACTCCGATAAATTGGCCAATCGGCAGGAGGCGACAGGTACGCCGGCACAACAGAATCCATCGTCATGTGATAAACACAATCGAATGGAGGCAATCGAAAAAAACAATCGAAAGGGGTGGAGAAGGGGGGTGGTGGTTTGGGCGAGCCCCTCTCGCAGACTAGGTCGCACCGCGCGGTTAAGCCCTTGTAATTTCATATTATGCGCTCATGGCGCCTCCTCGTCCTCGTCCTCGCGCGTGCGTTTGCTTTGCGGCTGCGCGCCGCTCTCTTGTACGAATTGTTCGTACATCTGGATGACAGCTTCCTCTTTTTTGACCTTTGCCACAGGCTTGTAAGCCCACAGGGCCGCCTCCGCCAGCGCGCTGAAGCTCGAAGTTATTGCGAAAGAACCGAGCAGCATCAGGCGGTCGCTGGTCAGCCTACCCGGAACGACACACGCCGCCAGCGTCGAAGGCGGAGGCGGTGCTGTGGTGGCATTCGTGCCGTTCAGCACCTGCGCCAACGCTTGTGCGTCCGCGACGGCAGCTTCCACCGCCTCACACACGGATTCGCCAGCGCGCACTGTTCCCGCGCCGATGCACGCAGCAGCCACGAGTGCGCTCACAGCCGCCACGAAGAGCGTAGCGTAGACGTGAGCGCGCGTCGTCTTTTGAAACTCTGCAAACAGCGCCACCCAACCCAGAATGGAGTTGCATATGCCGAAACACCCTGCCACGATGCCGAATCGTGTGTTGTCGTCGCTTCCTGCGGCGTCTACAGCTACCGCCAGCGCCAACAGCGCCGCCGCCAGCGCCAGGTTGACGCCCGTGAGCATTCCCGGCATTTTGACACGGGACCACGTGCAGCCTGCAACGCGCCCCCCCGCCGCAATGGACAGGACCGCCAGCGCCGCTGCTCCCACCAGCACCGAACCGCCACCGGCCAACGCGGCAGCGACGGATGGTCCGTTGAGTGCCGCCCAAGCCGTGACAAACCCTGCGAGTTTTTGCGACAGATTGGCGCTGGTGCGCGCGCACAAGAAGCACAACACGCTCACGTACACCTCAAGCACCACGGCAAAACAGCTCAGGCCCATGAAGCCGTACAGCACCAGTCGGTTGGCAGACACACCACTGGCGATGCTCATAACAGAGAGCGGCAGCGTCAAGGCGCCCACGGCCGTCATACCGACGTATGGGTCCAGGAGAAACGTAGCGTCCGGCGCCGAAAACCACTTCGAATCTGCTTTGGAGCTTCCAAAGACCAGCAGCGCGATGGCGAGCCCGAGCGATGCCGTGCCGCCGAGACATAGGTACGCGCGGCACAGGCGCTTTGCAAGTGGGTCATTGCGAAACGGCTTGACAATGTTCTTCATCATGGCGACGCGCTTTTGCTCTTGGCCAGGTGGTCGCCCATGTACTTGTGCCGAATGTGGTACGGCCGGTATGTACGGGCCGACGGTATTCTACCTACACGCTTACAGAACGAAGTCCCCCTCCCGGCCCCATGTCATTCCCGCCACCAAACCCGGCGGGTTCGATTGCGCCCTGGCAGACGGACAATCGACCCAGTGCTTTGCAGGCGGCTCCAACGCAATCGCCGCTTCCGTCTGCGTATTCGATTGCGTACATTCCGCAGTTTACGCCAACGCGCCCTGGCCCGCCGCCACCACCGGTGTACGTGGCGCACCACATGCCGTTCGGACCGTCCGTTCCGCCGCCACCGGGGGTCTTTATTCATCACGTTTCGGTCCCGACGCAGCCATCGGTCGTGGTTCCTCGGCAGTACGTGCCTGACGTCCGAGATCCCCGCTTCCCCGCCACCTACGACCCCACAGCCGGTGCACGCATGCGTCTCGCGGCGACCGGCGGCACGCAGGAAAACGCACCCATGGTGGCGCAGGCGGCCGCAGCGGCACTCGGAGGCTTGCGCACATCTGTCGTTTTCCCGACCAGCCATATCACGCCGAGCGCCGGAGACGACGAGTGGACGCGCGTGCGAGTGACGCAGCGCCGTCAGGAGATCAACGTGGGTACACCGGCGGCGCCGCGACCGCTGCCTACGGCCGTGGAGCCCGTGGCTGAGCCTGTGGTGCCCGTGATCGAGTCCGTGGTGCCCGTGGCTGACCCAGTGATGCCCGTGATTGAGCCAGAGTCTGACCCCGAGCCCGAGCCCGAGATCGAGGCGGTCGTCGACGAAAGCGCGCCGGGCGCGTTGGGCAGCGGGTCTTCTGATAGTTCTTTTGACGTCGAGGCGGTGGAGAAGGTGGCGGTTCTGCCGTCACCTTCTGCCGCTAAGCGCACACGCCCGCGCGCTCAACACGCCGCCCCCGATGCCGAAGCTTACGACGCCGCCATCGCAGCCGTCCTCGGCGCCGCCGACGGCGGCCGCCCCCGTCGCGAACGGCGCGTACCCGCGCGCTTCATCCCTGGCGAGAAACGCTAGAGTTTACAAGAGCGCCGCTGGACAAACCTGTAACTAAGTCACTCATCATGAATTCATACGCGGAAGACGATGAGAATGGACTCACCGGTCGCGATGCGGCCGCATCGCTGGGTGGCGAAAATTTTAAAGCCCCGATTCTTCGCGCATTCACGGTTTGTACAGGGTTGGTGCACCTCGGCAGCGGCATCGCCACGCTCGTGTTGAACCAGGACAAAAAAGCGCCACTGTTTGAACCGTGGCTTGCGTGGCCTTCGAGGGCAGAGCGCCTAAATGCCGAAACTAACCAATTCATACCGGGGTCGAAATATGCGGGGTCTATCAGCTTTCAGGGCTTGGTCGCGGCGTTCTTTTTCCTTAGCTTTGCTTTCCAAACCATTCCAGCGCTCGTCAACCCCATCTGGCGATGGCAGCTCGGCCTGCTTCTGGAACGCAACATTCAGCCTCTGCGCTGGCTGGAATACTCCGTGTCCGCGAGCGTCATGTTTCTCATTTTTTTCATTCTTAACGGCCAGCAGAACGTGTACTTGCTCGTCACGGTTTTTGCGCTGTCTTTCGTCTTGATGATGCTCGGGCTCGTATCCGAGGCCAGCGCCTACTTCCAACGCACGGTTGAGTACCTGAGCAACGAAAAGAAGAAACGCAACGCGCTGGACTTTTTCCTGCCGCACGTACTGGGTTGGGTGCCATTTACAGTACTATGGGCTTTAATATTTCGGTCCTTCGTCATGGGCATCAACCACGGAAAAAATAGCGCCTCGAGCGACTACGCAAAGCCGCCCTGGTGGGTGTATGGTGTTTTTGGTAGTCAAATTATACTTATGGGGTTGTTTGGAGCAAACCAGCTATGGCAGCTCGTAAACCTCTACAACGTACGCGCAAGTAACTTTAAGCGGCAAGCCGAGATTGCTCTGCGATCCGAATACGTTTACGTCTTCTTATCGCTCACAGCAAAGAGCATTCTAGCATGGTTTTTGTATGGAGGCTTTCGTTCTATGGGTTCGACGAAATATTGAATGTGAATGTAAAACTAAAACACGGGAATCATGTCCGCCTTTGTCATGCGCTCGTAAAGAACTTTGAGCGGTGCGCCGGCTGGCAGCAGCTTCGCGCGGCGCCCTAGCGTCGTAAAAAACGTGACGTAGTTTGCTGCGAGAGCACCCGCCCACGCCGCGTGCGCGTCTGCAAACATCTTGGTCGTCTCGCTCGCGTCTTCCTTCACGACGGGCTCATAGCGAGCAACAAGCAGCTTCAACAGCACGTCTCCGTATACCAGAGCCGCCCCGAAGCGCTTCACCATCACTTCTGCGTCGTCGGCGTCAGCTTTGAGGAGGTCCTTGGTCAAAAAATAGCGCTTCTCTTCCGAGAGGTGCTTGACGAGATCAGAGACGGTCATGGTGTTCGCCGCCTTGTATAATTCGGCGTTTTCTTTGCGCCAGCGGGCATACTCCCGAGGAGTCACCGTTGTTTCCTCCTCCTTGGTCTCCTCCTTAGTCTCCTCCTTAGTCTCCTCCTTAGTCTCCTCCTTAGTCTCCTCCTTAGTCTCCTCCTCCACCGCCTCGGGCGTTTCCTCGGTATCGGGCACCTGTGCTTCGTCCGCCATCTCGTGCGCTTTTGTGTTACACGCGCACGCGGCGCCGTGTTAATATCGCGATGCGCGTATTAACTGCGGGGCGCCGCGTCCAGTACACACGAAGCGCGATCTCATGTCTGTTTTAGGAGCTCCGTCGACTCTGGCGTGTGAGAAATGTCCGGGTGTTGTACCTCATCATCACAACTATTATATGATGACTACAGAAGATAATAAGCAAAAACTATTCGATATGTTAAATCGCGAAGGCTTAATGGTCGGGGGAACTGTCGGAACACTTTCTGACGAACTAAAAGAGCGTTTAGAAGCTTATGTTTTACACTGGTTGCCTGGTCATGTTCCTGGTTATGTTGCTGCTTTTCCTCGTTATATAACAGATTTAATTAACGCAAGGGCAAATGTACTCAAAAATCTTACTTTTAACTCAGAGTTTAGAGTCTATACCCACGCGAACGGCGCTAAAATAGAGTACATCAAGTGTACGCAGAAAGACACCGGTAAAACAAGCGCTACTCGGGTCGTTATTGATACGTGGGATGATGACACAAGGAAATGGAAAGAAGAGTTTAGCGGGCCCCTGTTTGAGCTGGATCAAGATATAAACTACGTATTTCTCGACGAAAATAACAAGGCGTGCACTTTTTATGAAAAGCAAGGGGCCGCGCTTCTTGCGAAGATTGCGCAGCACGAAGCCGAATCTTTCATGTCGAAACACGGCATGCGGGCGGACATGGAACGCATGAGACTGGACGTCGAGAAAGATTACGGTGATCTGATGAACGGAGTGGAAAAAGATGCTCGGGCCATGGGTCTCAGGCTGTGACGCGCGCGCACTTATTTTTTCAGAAAATAACGTGTAATGAGCACAAGAAGTCGAGTATGGCGCCGCAGCAGGCTACGTCGGCGCCCCCGGTTAACGCGCACAGACGTTTTTTGTTGGTGCTCGTGCTATTCGTTACGCACGTGACGGTTTTTGCAGCAGGCTACGCAGCCTACTCGCTCGCAGCAGACGCCGCGCTCAGAAGCGCGCCTGCATACCACTTTCATGCGCCGCGCCGCGCGTCTTCGTCGCACGCACAACCAAAGGATTCATCCGTGCCAGTTCCCACGCCCGCGCTCGCGCCTGAAGGCTGGCTCATCCCGCTCGGTGAGGGTGGCGACTCGCGCGACTGGCTCGTGCCACTGGACCGCGTGTCTAAGGGCGAGCGCCTGGTCGTCTACACGTGGGCGAATTTGTCCATGAAAGATTTCATCAAGAACTTTGTGCTGTACATGCGCGCGCACGGCATCACGCTCTTCGTTATCGGAAGCATGGACCAAGAGCTCACTCAATACCTGCAGACGCTCGCGCACGACGTACACCACGACATTCCCGTGCTCAACCTACACGCCGGCTTGACGACGGGTGACTTTGGATGGAACTCTCCCGCTTTCAAAGCGATGGCAAAGTCGAAATTCCAGTCGGTGCAGCAGATGCAGCACGCCGGCTACGACGTGGTGGTGACCGACAGCGACGTGTCGTGGCCCCGCGACCCGCTGCCTTTTTTTCGTAAGAACGTTGCCCCGGATATAATGGTTTCAACCGACATTCTACAGCGCATGCCGCTGGAGCAGCAGATCCACGGAACGATCAACATCGGCATCATGCTGTTCAGGGCGCGCAAGCCCGCCATAGACTTTGTGACGCAGTTCTACGAAGACATGGTGAACGATCCTCATTTTGGAACTGATAAAGCCATGTGGGATCAGGAGCGTTTTGGACGCATGGCGCGCGAATGGGCGAGTCGCGTCTCGTTTGAAGCGTTGGACGTGCTAGACTTTTGCAACGGTCACGTTTACCACACACAGCAGCTGCCGCAGAAGCTGAACCATACACCATACATGGTACACAACACGTTCCAGTTCGCTGCTACGCCCGGGAAGCAGCACAGGTTTCGTGAAGCAAAGCTATGGCTTGCGGACGACGACGCATGGTATGATCCGCCCGGTGGCTTGATGACCTATGATCATACTGTGGATTTAAGCCTATTCGAGCCGCGCACCGTGAATGGCCACTTCAAGATGATGAACCCGCAGCTTAAGCAGTTTAGGACCGCGTGGGCGCTGGCACGAGCTCTGGGGAGAACGCTGGTGATGCCGCGCCTGCTTTGCGGCATGGACAGGGTCTGGTTTGCTCATGACGGTCGGTTTCCGGGAAGTGACGAGCTCTTTACACTGCCGTTTCACTGCCCCGCCGACCATGTCTTCGACCTCGAGTCTTGGGCGAAGCTGGGCGTGCTGGGACAGCTGCGCGAGCACTCGCTCTTGGAGAACCCGCGCGCGCCGGCAACTTTACGAACCAGCGTCGCCTCCGCAAGCTTCGTATTCAACCCGACGGCGCAGGTTGAGCTACCAATCAAGGTGACAGCCGACGCGCTTCGGCAGCGCCTCGCGCCGTTCAAGGACACGAAGCTGCTGCGCTTCGACACGCTACCGGACGGCGCGTTTGAAGACTGGGACGACCAGTTCGAGAGTATTGTGCGGCAAAGCAGCAGTATTTTTTGCTGCTCGCCCGGCCACGTGCCGGGTCATGTTCACTACGACTTGCTGTTTGATAGACCACACACCGATCGCCACGGTAGACGTTTTGACGCGTGGGAGGTGCGGTACGGGCCGTGACCACACCTCGCGCACCCTGCAATCTTGGCTCAACTCTCAAGACGCGTTTCCAGCGTCTTGAATTGCGTCAAGCGCATCTACAACTGCATCGAGAACTTCAACGCCGAAACCGTGCATTGTTTGGTATGCAAACAAGGCGTCTTGCGGCTCAGCCTTGGTGACCATATCGTTCCAGATTTCGGAAGATATCCCCACAGGAATATGGCCACCAATACGCTTTATGATGGTAAAACAAATAGCGCAAAAGAGTTTCTTAAGGAGTTCGTCTTGGACATCCCAGTCAAACAGATTAAGCATCTCCCAAAAAACTTCAGCGTCAGCGAGAGGCGTTCCCGGTGGTCGAAGCAGGTGCACCAGGGCGACTCCCGTATACCTATTTGAATACTCATTAACGCCGTGAGCTTCAATAGCCTCCCGAGAAATTCGGTCAATGACCCTGTGTAAGTTCCACATTTGTCCATAGTGGCGGCTCAGTTCAGCAACATTCTCTTTCGCTTTTGTTAAGTTTGCATCCTCCTGTGGTAAAACGTGTTTAAATTCATCCTTGTTCCACGGTTTACGACATGTTGGGCACGAAAACTTTCCTTTAGAAACCCAGGTTTCAGCACACTGCTTATGAAACACGTGTGCACAGGCTGTTCCTTCGTAGACGTCCTGTCCAAATTGGAGCGGCTCAAGGCACACCGGGCATGACTCGGGCTCCAAGACTTTAAAGACTCCAAACACGCTCATTGCGCAGACGTACTATCATCATTACGCGCGTGGTATGAATATTAATTTGTTCGCTGAGTCGCAGGGCGCCCGCCACGGCGCCATAAAATACCCGCCCTCCCTACCCCCTTTTGCGTCGATTGTCGCAGCCACTCGCGGTTCGATTGCCGCAGCCCCTCTGGTTCGATTGGAATGCTGATCGACGTGAGTCATGACGTGGCGTCAGGCCGCACCACGGTCAAACACACCTGGAAGTCGCCAATCGATTTATTCACCACCGTTCGTTTCGCACCGACGAGGCGCTTGGAAACAGCCGACGCATACGCGTTGGAGTTGCTGAAAATTCGCTACGGCACCAACCTACCGACCGCTCCAAAAGCGCTGCAGATCGCCCAGTCGTGTGTGGCTTCTCGGCTCACGCACGCCTTTGACGCCGGTGGGTTTGAGGGTCTCTTGCTTCGTGACGGTCACGGCGCCGTGGCCGTCTGCTTCGGGTGCACCATGGACCAAAAGTTGTGTTATTCGGACTTTGGCAAGACGTCGGTCTTTATATCGCTTTCACCAGACGATCTTGAAGGTTTTTTCCGGCCGGCGTCCACTTTTTTTTGCACGCGCGTTCCGAGCGCGCCTGCGACACCGGCTTTTGTGCAGAGCATCAACGCCGAAATGGACAAGGACGCGTGGAAAAAGCTTGCCCGGGATGTTTTTTTAAAGTACGAAGACTTTCACACCGACCGAGCAAAAACGCCGTTCAAGCTTGACCTGACTTTCTCATCGCCTGTCGTGAACTTTTTCATCGAGCTTCTCGAGTGCTTGAACGAAGGGCTCGACGACGACGAGAGCAACGTCGATTTCGAATTTGCCGACGAGGCCATAGACCTTTTTATCGTCCGGTTCGGAGCAAACCAAGGAAACATGACCGGGGCGCTCTCGGCGGTTCGCGGCATCATCAAAAAATTCAAAGAAAGCACGTGCTGCCCCTGCTGCGAGTGGCGGCAGAATGCCGAGCGCGTGACGGAGCTCGCGGAAAGGTACTGTGCGGCAGAAGTCTACCGGCAGGATGTTCAGATGGCGGAGTTGCGCGTCCGCGCCGACGTCGTCGGCTTTAACTTGATACAGGAGGAGAAGAAAGAAAAAAAGAGACGCGAGCAAAAAGAGAACGCAGCACAGGCGCTTAACGCTTCGCCGACCGACGCCCCGCTGCCACGGACGGTGGAGGAACTGCGCGCGCTGGTGAACACACGCGAAAAGGCGATGCAGAAGGCGCGCGCTGCCGCCAACAAGCTAGCCGCCAACAAGACGGCGTCAAAGACTGAGCGACAGGTAAGGGGGCTGCGCCAAGGGGCCGGAGGCCCCTTGAACCCGGGGTTCGGGGGCCTTTGGCCCCCGCTTATGAACCCCCGGCCGTTGTAGGCACTAACGCGTCCCGTTTCCTGGGGGGTATGGGGGGCTCGCCCCCCACCAGGCGGCGTCGGCGCGTGTGCAGAGCGCACACACCGCGCGAGAGGCGGCGGTGAACGCGCTGTCACGCGCGGAGCGACGTGAGCGCGACCATGCCGATCGCAAGGCGGAACGTGCGGAACACGAAAAGAGCGCTGCAGCCGCCGCGAAGGCCGCCGCTGAGCGCGCCGCGCGCGATGCGGCAGAGGAGCGAGAGTCGGCGGACCGACTGGCAATGCGCCTGCAGCGCGTCGAGCTGCTGGCGGCCGGTGGGCTACGCGAAGCGCCGGTACAGCCGGCACCGCCAGTGCTCGCAGACGTGTCGTTGCCGGATCCGGTGCGGATGCCGACGCGACTGGCGGTGCCGCTGCCGGTGCCGCTGCCGATGCCGGCGCCGGTGCCTCCGCGGGTGCCGCCGAGGATTCCGATGCCACGCCCGCTGACATCCGCTATGCGTGCGTTGGTGATCGCCCCCACGCCGCATTCGAGTGCTTTCAAGCTGCTCCCCGTGCACATGCGCCCTTTACTACCATCACCCAGACAGTCTGAGGCACCGTTGTTTCTGCCGCCGCCGCCTTTTTACATGCAGTCGCCAGACGCTCCGTCGCCGATTTTGACTTCTCCGCGCGTCGAAGACTTTGAAAGCAGCCAAAATGACGACTCGTGCATCGTGTGCATGGACGCCGACTGCTCGGTGACCACCACGTGCTGTTCCCGCACGTTCATGTGCGCGGCGTGCTCCACGCGCGTTATGAGATGCCCGCTGTGCAGTTCGGTCGAGTTTGTGTGCCTGCCCGACGACCTGCTGTAGCGGCGCGGAGGCCCCGAACGACACCCTCTCCGACGCGCGCGCCGCGACACCCTTGATATAAAGAAGCAAACTACCCGAAGTTATTCGAAACGTCTGTGTGTCATTTGCGCGCAACGGCGCGTCGTTTTTGTGCCTTTTTTTTAGGGTTTGCCGCCGGTTCGCCGGGCGGCGCACGAAAAACCGCGCGCGTGCCGCGACAGGTCCTTGGCCTGCATGCTGGCGCCGCACGCGGCGCACGCCACGCGATCAAAGGGTGCGGGCGCGGCGGCGGCGGCGGCGGCGGCCGCCGCGGCGCGCGCGCGCAGCGCCTTGGTGTAGCTTGCGCCATACGCCACCAGGAGCTCCTCGCCGGCCGCCACGGCGCGCGTCGTGACGAGCGTCACGTGCGCCGCGCCGCGCCTGTACGCGAAGCGGCAGTTGTTGCCGCCGTCGCCCCCGGTGCTGGTGTTCGTCAGGTTGCCCGGGGCCGCTGTGGTGGCCGGCCGCAGCACCAGCCACCGCCCCGGCCCGCCAGCGCGCGGCGCGCGTGCCTGGAACACCTCTACGCCGCCTGTCGGTGGCTCGTGCGCCTCCACCAGGTCGCCCGGAAGCGTGCACACCGCGGTGCCGGCGGGGAGCGCGTCGTGCGCCACGAGGCCGCGGCCGCTCGCCGACGTGCGCACGGCGCGCACACGCACCCCCTTGTCCGTGAGCAGCACCAGCGCGCCCGTGGCGGCGCCTGCGTCCAGGCGCTGTTGCGCGTCGAGACGGTTCCCCGGCAGCGAGGGGGAGGCGGACATTTTAGGTTTAGGGTTTGGCACAAAGAACCGCCCTCCTATGGCTCGTAGCGCGCCTCCGAGCTGGACTCTTTTCGAGAGCGACGGCGTGCGCAGAGGAGCCTCCAAGCTTCACGGTGTGGGCACGTTCGCGTGCCGCGACTTGGCGGCGGGGGAGCTTCTGCTGGTGGAGGCTGGGCTGTGTGCGCCGCGCGGCTTCGGCGCGCTTCTCATGACGGCGGTGCTAGCTCCGAGCCTCCTGGTCGACCTACACCCGCGCTCGCGACTCGACTGCGCCGGCAGCGCGAGGGAGCAAGTGCTCGACTACCTCAAACTGGCCACCGCTGCATGCAACGCGAACGCCTTCGACATAAACTGCGGCGAGCTGGAGCACGGGCCGCGGCACTACGTCGCGCAGCTGGCCGTGTGGGGTACTTCAGATAGCGCTCAGAAGGAGCGGCTGGTGGCTTTCGGCGTGGGCGACGTGCAGAGCTACAAGTTTCTGGCGGCGAGCGCCTCCAAGTTCAACGGCGCGCCGGCCGCCGAGGCCGTAAACACAACCTACGGGTTCAAGCACGCCGGGTCAGGCGTGGCTTCTATTTTTATGGTCACGAACCGCGCAGTACGCGTTGGCGAGGAGCTGGTGGTGGATTATGGGCCAGGGTACACCGTCGAAGGGGTTACAGAGGCTCAGCTCTCGATACGGGCCCGCGTAGAGGCGGGACTCGCTGGGTACGTCGCCTTCGCCAAACTCGGGAGGTCTTTTCCGATGCCACCGGCGCTCTTCGAGTACCTGCATTCGATGCAGAACGCAGCGGCACTGCTTCCCCGGTCTAGCCACTCGACTGACTTGATGTTTGATATGTCTGACGAGATCATCGAGATGCTGCACCCTTTCGCTTTAAGATACCGCGCGCAAGATAATATACATTTGGAGGATGTGGCGGAGGACGATTGAGGACCAAAAAGAGGTTTAGTTTGCATAAAACACTGGTGGCGGTGGCTGCCTTTCACGAGATCCAAGGAACATACTTCACTCCGAGAAGCAGGCGGGTTTCCGACTCAACGCGACACCGCTTGCTGTGCTCGATGCCGTCGGGGTGCCAGCGCTTGTTGATCTTGGGCGCACTCTTGCGCAGCACCTTGACGATGCGCTCCTTGGGACCCATATGCTGCATGTTCTTCTTCTTGGTCTGCGCAGCTCCCGCAGAGGCCGCCTGGTCGGGCGTGCGCGGGTGCAGCTCGTACACGGTGGTTGACCGTTCAGGCGCCATGGCGCGCTGCAGCAGCGCCTCCTTCGGGTCCAGCGGCTTCGCGACCGCCTCGCCAGTGGCCGGCTTGGCCGCTACAAAGTCCAGAGGGTCGAACATCCAGTTGAAGGTCGGCGCGGCGGCAGCCATGAGTCGGTCCGAATGTTTGTTTCGGTCGGCCGGTTTCGGTCGGCCGGGGACCCAATCGAAGGTCGCTCGGTACAGGGGGAGGAGGGTCAGGTGTTTGGGGGTGCGGGCGAGCCGTCGCCGCTCCGCGCACCGCCGCGTCGCGAACATCCGCGTTACGCACCACCGCGTCACGCACCGCCGAACACTTGCCCGCTGTTGGCAAACGTCACGGCTTCATTGAAGTTGCGCACGAAGATCGTCATGAGCTCCAAGCCGCCGCGCGTCACGGTTTCGTTGGCTTGTAGGCGCATGAAGGGATTCCACGGCGGCGGCAGCGGCAGCTGCGTCAACGCTATGTTGTCTTTGAACTGACCGCCACCGTACTCGCGCTTGTCAAAACTCCACACCAGAGTGCCATTCACGCTTATACGAGGCCCCCACGTGTAGTGAAGGATGGCGGCGTCGCCGAGCGTCACGTCCGCGGGCGGTTGAACCATGAGCGGATTGAATGGAACCAGCGACGTGTGGTGTCGCACGCCACTCTTGAGCGCCGCAAAGGAATAGGAGTACATGTCCCTTCACGCGAAAAACACGAACAAACACAGTCAGCGTCTGATGAAAGGGGCAATGATTAACAGTTCGCACCGAACCCAGCCGAACGCCTTAACAGCCTGCTCGTCCGCCTCCAGGCGCGCGTGCATGTCCATCCACAGCGGAAGCACTTTGCTCAGGTCGCTGTGGTGCATGAGTTGCGGTGCGTTTCCCGTTTGCGGAACGTCCTCGGGGTCCACAGAGTCGCCCACGAAACGCTTGGTCAGCACCGCGTTTTCCCCGTGTCCGGGCGCGACATACCCAAAGTGGAAGCCGACACTGTGGCCGAGCGCGGGCAGCGCCGAAAACGGAATGGGCTTGACGAAAATGTAGTCCGTCTCAGCCATGAGAACGTGACTGCACTTGCGCGCGTCGGGCGTGTGCGACCACTCCAGCAGCGCAGCGGCGCGCTCCGCCACCGGGAAGCCGTTGTTCGGCGTATTCGGAGGGAACACTTCGGTGTGCATGCGCTTCGACAGCGCGTCGTGCGCTGCGGCGTGCAGCACGCGCGTGAACGCGTACAGCGCACTGTCGCCTTTGGTGGCGACGCGCATCCAGCTCGCATGCATTGCCAGGGTTTGCCAGTTCATGTACGCGTTGCCGTTGCTGGTGACCACCGTGTGAATGCAGGTGCGCGTTTTCGGCTGCTCGTAGGCGGGCACGGCCCACAGCGATCCCGACATCCAGGGCGACTCTGGATTTCCATACACCAGAGGCCGTTCCGGGTAACGCGACGCAAACTTGAGCCAGCACTCGCCGGACTTGGTGTTGTACACCCAGGTGTTGCATTTTGGCGCCAGCGCAGAGCACGCGTCGCAACAGACGCCCGGGTCGGCGACGCGAAACTCGCTGCCGGGCTTGGAGCCCTCTGCCACCGAGCCCGCGGCGTCCAGGTGCGTTCGCGCGTGGCACGCGCCGGGCACCTCATACGCGTCCACACGCACGAGGTGGCGCTGCCGCCTCGACTTTGCGTCGCGCACGGCGTTTGCGATACGCGCGGGTGGAGCGGCGAAAAGCGACGCTGCGACAATAAGAGCGCAGAGAAACGAAAAACACGATAACGAGCAGCGCACTCCGAAACGTTCGAATAGGGCGCGCCTGGTGGGGGGCAAGCCCCCCATACCCCCCAGGAAGCGGGACGCGTCAGTCAACTTTGCTTCGCAAAGTTGATGGGGGGCCTGCGCCCCCAGCAGCCCCCTTACCTGGTGTTGTGAAACAGCGGCCTGCGGCGGTGCATATTGCGTTTGTAACCGCCGCTCTACGCGCTTTTGTACAATTGGGGGGCTGCCCTCTTACGTGGTGACGTGGCAGCCGCCCCGTGATGGGCACTTGTGGGCGAGAATGCCACTCTCCACTCGCTCCCTCCGCCTTGCCGCTCCGATTGAGGCTTCGATTGCCAGTCACCAACCTTCGATTGAATGGCTACTAAGACGTGCGTGCGCCTTCGATTGCCGGTTTCGGTCGGTCGGTTTCGGTCGGCCAGATTCAGGCTCACTTTGCATCCCCCTTTTCCCCCAACAGTAAGAAGACGCTCGAGGGGCTGGAGCCCGGCACCCCGCCGTGCCCGGTGAAGGCCGGCGGTTTCTACGTCACGGGCGAAACGGCTCTCGTGCGTGAACTGTGCCTGGACGGCAACTGGCGCGCGGCGCAGAAGACCATGCAGGAAAACCTGCTGAACGAGCGCCTCAACGCTTCACCCGCGTACGCCGAGTGGTGGGCCAAGACAACGGTGGAACGCTACCGCGCTCACGGTGCGCCGCAATTGATGAAGAAGCGCGGCGCAGCCGCCGCGGACACCCCGCCGCTGCCCAAGAAGCTCAAGCGCACTGCCGGGGCTGAGGCCAAGACGCCAGCCTCTAAGCCGGCCCCGCTCAATCCGGTGACGTTGGCGGATGTCGTGGTGCTGGTGATGACCAACGGCGGCGAGTTCTCCACCTTGGACGGCGAGACGGTCATCAAGTTCAACGGCACGGTGGTGTACTCGGGCGCCCCGGCCATGCCGGAGGAGCTGAAGGAGCTGTACAACAACATCAAGTCGCTGGTGACCCTGAAGCCGCGCGCCGAGGCGCTGCAGCGCGACCTTGCGACCGCCAGCGCTGCCATGGCCTCGTTTCTGGAGACCAACGAGGCGTGCATGGAGCGGATGGGGCTGTCCAAGGCGGCTTTCCTGAACGACGCGGCGGCGGCGCGTGCCGAGGCGGAGCTGTCCAAGCAGCGCGTCGCGGTGCTGGAGGCGGAGCTGCGCGCCGAGACGGGCCGCCTGCGCAAGGCGCTGGCCGACGCGCGCTCCGAGATTGAGGAGCTCCAGGCGCGCGCCGAGGAGGATGGTGAGGATGGTGAGGATGGTGAGGAGGACGAGGAGGACGAGGAGGAGGACGAGGAGGAGGACGAAGAGGAGGACGAGGAGGCGTCCTCGGGTGAGGAGGAGGAGGACGAGGAGGCCTCCGGGGAGGAGGAGAAGGACGAGGAGGCCAAGGATGCGCCCAAGAAGAAGGTCGCCTCGGCGGCTGTGCGCGCTGAGCTGGAGACGGAGAAGGCGACTCTTGCTGAGAAGCGCGACGATGAGGCCGAAGAGGCGCCAAAGGAGAAGAACGACTTGGCAGCTTTGCGCGCCGAGCTGGAAATGGAGAAGGCGATTATCGCCGAGAGGGCCGATGAGGAGATCCGTCTGCGCAAGGAGTTGGCCGACGAGATCGCCAAGATGGATAATCTTAAGGCTCGCGCCGAGGAGGACAAGGGTGCAGCCTCGGCCGAGAAGAAGGAGGCGCCACTGGCGAAGCGCAAACCCGCCGACTTTGAGGTGTCGGATGACGAGGCCTAAGCGCGCCATAACGGGACACGGCCTTGCGCTGTGCGAGGGGGAAGCGAGCGTGCCTCGCAACGGGTTTGGGTGACTGCACCGCAAATTTTGTAACTTTATGGCAAAAAGCCACGCGCACTACACCCGTGTTTGTACCCGCGTCTTTAAAAGAGCGCTTGCAATGTCCGTGGTGGGCGGTCCTGGGGATGGAGTTCGCATCACGTTTGGGCCCTACCGTCCCGGCAACCAAACCGTACAGCCAGACGATGAGTGCGCTTTATGTTTGGAGCTTCTGAATGGCGCGTCTCGTATTGACGACGAAGAAGGCGTCACCGGCGTCACGTTTTTGCCTTGCGGTCACGTCAACCACACGGCGTGTTTAAAACGAAGCGAACGCTTCAATAATAGGTGTTCGGAGTGCCGCGCACGTTTCGTTCCTTTTCTAAACGGCCAGCCGCCACCGCAACCACCACCGCCGGTAGTACCCCAACCCGCGCCGATAATCGTTTCACCGGAATTAATATCGACAATCAATGCGCACCATAGTAATGTGGATTGCGTGGCGTTCAGCCCCGACGGAACCACGATCGCCACCGGATCGTATGACGATACCGCCAAACTGTGGGACGTGGCGACGGGCACAAACACAACGATTTTTCAACAATCTGACCCGGTGAAGTCCGTTGCGTTCAGCCCCGACGGGTCCATGCTCGCTGCCGGCACGGGATTTAATGCCAAGCTCTGGATAGTGGCAACGGGCGAGCTCCATGTGGGACTTCTCCACACGAATCAAGTGTTTTCCGTGGCGTTCAGCCCCGACGGAAGTACGCTCGCCACCGGGGCCAACCGCACCGCCATATTATGGAACGTGGCGACGGGCGAACACGAGAAGACGTTTCAGGGTCACAACATCTGGGTTGACGCCGTGGCGTTCAGCCCCGACGGCCTTACGCTCGCCACCGGGGCACGCGACGGCACCGCCAAACTGTGGAACGTGGCGACAGGTGAGAACACGGCGACGTTTCAACATACCGACATGGTGAACTCCGTGGCGTTCAGCCCCGACGGAACCACGCTCGCCACTGGGTCGGATGACCACACCGCCAACCTGTGGAACGTGGTGACAGGCGAGAACACGGCAACTTTATTACACACCAGCTGGGTGACTTCTGTGGCGTTCAGCCCCGACGGAATCACGCTCGCCACCGGGGCACGCGACGGCACCGCTAACCTGTGGAACGTGGCGACGCGCATGGGCGCGATAACGGCGACGCTTCATGGACACACCGGACCTATAACTTCCGTGGCGTTTAGCCCTGACGGTCGTAAGCTCGCCACCGGTTCTAATGACCTCACCGTCAAGCTTTGGGACGTTTCGCACCTGTAAAAACGACTGCAAAAGAAATATGTAAACACTCACATGCGTCTCCGTGCGTATCTATCGGCGGCGCTGCTGACGTTTTTGGCATCGTGTTGTTTCTTCTCTGTGCGCGCGGAACCGGCGTGCGCGCCGGCGATGCGCCCCACCGCGGAGGAGACTCGGGTGTACGAGTTTCTCGCACAGCACGCCCCCTCACCGCCGCGCGCCGTGCTCGCTGTCGGCAATGCCTCGAGCGCCGCTGCGTGGGCCGCGTGCCGCGGCGGCGAATCGGCGGCAAAACTGGCGGTGGCGCTTGTGGACGAGCGACCTCCCGCTCGTGAAAGGTTTAACAGCACGGCCGGGGCAGTGCTGCGCGTGCTCCGCGGTCGTCTCGGGCCTGTGAAGCTCGGCTCTGCGCAGCTTCCGGCGCCGTCGACGAATGAAACATCTCACCACAGACTGGTCAGGCTGCGCACGCTCGAGAAACACCACAAAACGCGTTTCGACTGGGTCGTTCTGGACAGCGGCGCCGTAAAACGCTTCCAGCGCTTGGACGAGCTCGACGACGGCAAACCTCGCGTGCTGGTGGTGCGGTTCGACGCGCCTCCGCAAAAAACAGAGCGCAGCAGGCTACTGGCTCAACACCCGCCACACTGGGTGCAGCTGCGCGCGCATCCGAGGTTCTTTGCGTTCGTTTTTTGATGTTATTCATTCATTCAATCATCCGAAAAGTCCGAATGCGATGACCTTATTTCGGGCGACGCGGGGGGCACCTTTTCCGGAGATGAAGGCTCCATGGTCTCCAACTCGTGTGTCGATGTTTCTTTGTCTATGGCGGCGATGAGCTCTACAATCGTCGTTTTCGGGCGCCACGCCAGCTGCACGAGCCGCGCGACGCCCTCATTCTGCGCGCGCAACTCGAAAATCACATTTTCGCACGCCATTTGCATCGCCAGAACCGCATCATCGGTGCACGTGTGAACCCGCCCGTTTTCTTTGGTGTTCTTTTTTATATTCTTGTGCTTTTCGCGCTTCAAGAAGCGCAAGTCGTACTCCAAGGTTTCGCTTAACAGGCACACCAACAACACACCCAAACCGTACGTCACCGCCCGCTCGGTGGCGTGCACGTTCGTCCCGAACGGGTGCTCCGGTGGCGGATACGTAGCCACCGCGTCGGTGGCACCAACAGGCGCCAAGCCGCCGTAGTCACAAAGCGTCAACCGGATTGTGTCATAGTCGAGGCCCGCATACAGCACGTTGGCGGGCTTCATGTCCGCGTAAACATAGCCGTTCTCGAACAACCGAAGGCACGTCGCCGCGACGCCGCGTGTCACGAACATCGCTTTGCCGCTACACATCTTCAAGTTGAGTGTGGTGAGAGGCTGTCCTGCGTAGTGCATGAGCACCACGCTGTAGTGCTTGGGGGCGTACGAAGGCCTTCCATCCTCCGGTTCCTGCGCGACGCGCGCCAGCCTCGCGTTCACCATCGCGCCCTTCAGGCACTGACGCAGTTGAGTGACCTGGTGCACCAGCATCGCTTCGTTGGTTTCGTCTTCTGCGGGTAGCGTCTTGACGACCACGACGCGCCCGTCGCCGTCATGATACGCCGTGACACAGGCGCCCGTAGGGTCTTCCGCCTTCCCGCCACTGATGTGCTTGAAGAAATTCAATACCCGCCCGGTCCGTGTGTCCGTCAGCGTGTAAATGGGAAAGTGATATTCGGCGCTTTTCTTGCCCTGCGCGATGTGAACCATCTGCAGCGGTTCGACCGCCACGCCCGCCAGGCACACGGAGGTTGACTCTTTCGCCATGGCCTCCGACCTACGTGGCGTGTGCTGAAACTCTTCCTTTACGGCTTTTATCCAGCAAAAACCGCCGTCGCTGTATACGGCGTCATCGCCGTTTGCGATTTTACGCCGGCGACGTGACCGGTCGTTGTTGAAACAGCCTTCGTCCGACTCGTCCGATAAAAATTCAAGATCGACTCCATGAGCTCGACGACGCTTGAATCGCGCCGGGGGGCGAGTGTAGCGGCGCAAGCGGTCACAATCGTTCGTCTTTTCGTACAGCGCCGCTCGCCGCCACGCAATCGTTTTTTTGCAATCGATAGCGCTCCAATCGTACGACATGAGGAGGAGCGGGGGCGGGCGGAAGTGGACATTTCGCATCCCCCCTTCCCCTCGAAGGCCCCCACCTGGAGCTCGGCAATTGATTGCAACGATTCGATTGCGCCGCCCATGGCGGACCTGGCCGCGGCGATGGCGTGCGCCGGCGACGCGTGCGCCGATCGCGCGTGCGCCGAACGCGCGCGCCACGGGCCGTTCACGCTGCCCGCGACCGCGCCGAAGAAGGCCGAGGGTGCAAGTGACGGCGACGCCATTGATATCGACGCGGACGTCGGGCGCAAAACAACAATCGTAAGAATGTCAACTTCGTGGGAATGCGTAAAAGATGAGAATGGAAATGCCGACTTTTCATCAAGTCCGCAAGCTAACGAACTCTTGCGCGCGAAAGATACAAACTCTCTTAAGGCGCTTGCCGAAGCTATGTGCGCGGAAGTTCGAAAGCGTACTTTTGACCCACAAAAAGGGTACGCTGTAAACCACTTCGACTATTGTTATGTCACACTGCCTAGCGTGGTGGCTGCTGTTTTCTCTCTTGTTAGAGACTTCTACGTGGCCCCAACACAAAAAAGAAGACTTCTGGCTTTTGCACTCCGTGATTTTGACGAATACCCAACCGAGTGGTATGTTCTCACTTGCAGAAGTCTTACAACGCACAACACCGTCTGCCAGCTCGCGCCTAATACGCAGGCCTCTCGGGAAAGGCTTCAAACCTTTCGTGACGAGAATCCATCTATGCTTGATGGTCGTATTACGTTTTCAATGAGTGCCTTTCGAAATCGCAAAGGCACGGCGGAGAAACTGAACGCTTCCCTGGAATACACTCGGGGTGAGATGATGTCAGCTTTCCGATTAGAAGTTGAGGGTGAAATCCGCGACTTTGTCGAAACTGCGTTTGGAGAGGAGGACAGCAGTAAATACGAGTTTGACGTGGATCACCTCCACCACACTCGTTTTGTGGATTTGCTAAACTGTTTTTTAGAAGGTGAATGTCTGGAACTATGTAACGTTAAACTGTCGGGAGGAATCAGATCTCTTTACATTGCCGACAGACGCCTTGCGGAAAAATGGCGGTCGTTTCATTTCGGCAATTCTGCACTCCAAGTGATACTCCGAGATGTTCACCTGAGGAACACTGCAGCTGACAACCGTCTCAAGTACCAAAAAGATGGGACTATTCACATTGTCGTCACTCGCTGCAAGGGGGACTTGATGAATGATGTAGAGAGGCGCTACTTCTTTCCTGTAAAACTGGGAAAGACGGAAGTAACTATGGATATGGATCAAAAAGTTTGCCCTCAACTTTTAGAACACCATGACTTTGGAGACCGCAATGCGCACAAAGTACGTGCAACACTGAAACTTGCCGGCGTAACAGATGGAGCACAGTCTATCAATCTGGATCCTTTTCCTGTCGGATACTATAACGGCATCTGCAGCTTCGCATTTTTGATAGAAAAAAGGCACTACATCCTTAAGTTTAAACAATATAGCATAAAACTAGTGGAAGACGACGGGGACGAAGATCAGGCGGAAACGGTCGACGCGGGTGAGCGAGCGGCGCTCGGGTGAGCAAGCGCTGCGTGGCTAGGGGTACATTGATTGATTTCATTCATTCGCATTCAACCGCAATCGTTTTTTTGCAATCGATGGCGCTCCAATCGTACGACATAAGGAGGAGCGGGGGCGGGCGGAAATGGCAGTGAAAAATAAAATCACACGGCGGCGGCGGCGGCGAACCAATCGGGCGTCGCCCTCTTCTTCCACGCCGCCAGCTTTTGTTTGCGCTCGTTAAAATAGCGGTGATACGACCCCACCGCGTCGCCGGGAACCTTGCACTCGTCTGGCATGGCGAGCGCGAACGGCGTGCGGTCGCCTTCCGGGATGTTGGCGGGCGCGTTGCTCACCAAAAAATCAACCAGGCCGATAAGCTGGCACTTGTGCACCTTTGAATATCGGTGCGTGTACTCCTTTGACACTTCGACGAGCAGCTGCGCCAGCCACTCGTAGTTGGCCTTGGACTGGCGAACCCACACCGCGCACGGGTGGTTGACGTGCGTCGCGCTGTACAACAGCCCGTCAGCCTTTGCGTCGGCCAGGCGCCACCGCTTCATCTTGCGGCCCGTCTTGCTGAGCTCCGCCGTCTGCGTGCCGTCGAGCACACGGTGCGACGTCGAAAGCAGCTGTGCATACTCCAATAACATCTTCACGACATGCTTGTCAGGGTGGTACAGCGCGCAGATCCACGCGATTGTATGGTACACAAAGATATTCATGCAGAACGGTCGGCGGCAATCGAAGATGGCGCGATTGGAACGATTGGGGAGGAGGAAGCGTGGGCGAGTGAGGGTCTCATGAGAGGGTAATGACACGTCATCTGTTGTTACAAGTTTTATTGAAACTCAGACGCATTTGCCTTCTTCGCAGCCTCGAGCGCCTCACGCGTCTTGAGTGCCTTGAGCGCCGCGTGCGCCGGCGTGTCTCCGCCCTTTCGCTTCTTCTTGTCCTCCGCGGGCTTCGCGGGTGCGCGCGGCACGGCCGTGGCGCTCGTAAATCGCGCGAATATGGGCGCCATCCGCGGCGCTTCCGGCGCATCGCCAACGGACGCACCACCGTCGCGATTCAAGCGACCCAGCTGCGCCAGTGCGGCGCTCAGCCTGCGAGATGCCTCCACTTGGCCTGGCAAAGAATCGCGATCACACGCCTTGGCGTGCTTCACCGTTACGCTGCCACCGAAAGCGCCTGTAAAAGTGGCGCGCCGCTTCTCTTCTGTCACAAAAAGTGCCGACAGCAAAGGCTCGGTCTTCTTTCTGATTGCTCCGATGTAGTAGTCGGCGTCGAGTGGCCAGCGATTTTGCACCAGGTCGTCGGTCAAACAGGCTTGCTCTCCGCGCTTCGCATCCTTGTGCTGCGCGCGAACCACGAATGTTACTCTTGTGCCGGCACCCAATTTTTCCAGCGGGTTAATCTCCATGAGACGCGCCGCGACGTGCGCCGCGGCGTTCGGGGGGCCGTCGTACTGGTCCAAATCCTTAGACAAACCAGCCGAGAGCACGAACTGCTGCATGGGCAGATGGTCATCAGGGCGGTCTGGACGGTGGATGCTGGCGGCGCTCTGCTGCACCAGTTTCATGTAGCGCGCGACGCTCTCCACGATGCCGTCGGCGTCGATTTCAATCTTCAGCATGCTATCCAGGGTGGATTTCATGATTGAGCGTACCAGAGACGCATTGTCCCGACGCACCAGAGCGATGCCTCGGCTGTGTAGCTTGCCCTTGGCGTCCACCGTGTATGAGCCCTCGTATTTGGTCCCGCTATACATTTTTTTGCGGTACAGGACCATCGGCCAATAAATTTTCTCGAATTCCAACTTCTGCGGGTAAGGCAGCACATGGTCGCTGAAGTAGTTGGACACGGCGTCGCCAAACGCCGCAGCAGACTGCAGCGACAGACCGGGGAGGTGGCAGAACACGCTGTCCGTGTCGCCGTAGATGATTCGCACGTAAGCCACGTCGTCTGGCTTGTTGCCGATGCCCCAACGCTGGTCGGAGCCGACCCACATGGTGGATTCGATGATGCGCTTCACGGTGCATATCCAACCGCGACCGGTGGCGGTGATTGCGGAGGCCAACTTGAACCCCTGTAGGAGACGGTTAGATATCTTGTGCATTTTTGCATATTTCTGAGGTCAGAGAGACTGATCGGTTTAAATTCTGCTGATAACCAGTGGCCCAATGGAGGTTTTTTGCGCGGTTATCTTGTCTGTTACGATTCTTATGATCCGGAGTATGTTTATCAGTCGGACGTTGCCCGTGAAAAGTCTCGCAAACTGCAATATGGATAGCCACGGTTTTGTAACCCCCTGAAACCATGGCAAGTTTACTCTCCAGGTACCCCTGGAGATTCAAGTAACCCTCAAGAACCTTACCACTGGCACCGTGAGTTCCAGTCGCAGTTCGAATACGTCCTTTGTCAGAAACATAGTAACCTCTTTTCAAAGTCGACTCGCCATAATTGAGCAATGGCATCCAGTTTTCACCAGACATTATCTTATCAGGTGTATATCGCCAGTAAAGTCCTCGTAACCCCCGGTGTTTCCCAGATGGATGGCGAGACCGAGAAACGGACTCCCTCATTTGCACAGCGGTAAGATTGTAATGGTTATTCTCCACTTTCAACTCTTCATCTACGAGTTCCGTAAAACATGGTGTCCGTGATGTCTGAAAGGTTCGTCGGTCTTTGCGAACCGAAGGAACTTCTCTGTTGAGGTTCTGTTCTCTCTTCGTAGACCACTGTAGGTTTGAAGACCAGTTGTTGTTCTTATCTCGATCTTTGTGATCAGCGGTATGCTGGTCTGATGGAGGTGGACCATGAAATGCCTCGCACACTGCTCTTGCAACGTTAAACTTCTGCTGGGTACCATCTTCTAGTTTAAGATAAACTCGTAGATAGCATCCGGGCTCTGCAGAACCAGGTGTCTCCTTTCCATCCAGTAGAAAAAATAAACCGTTCGAACCAATCATGTAGCCATCCGTAAGTGTGTAACCAGCGCTGTGCTTAAAATTTAACCATTGGACTGTAGTAGAGTCCATGCTTTTTATAGGAGGGGACCTTTCCGTACATATATCCTGAGCTGACTGACTGACCGACTGAGATTGGGCCATAATCTTACCTCCGGAAAAATACCGCCTCGAGCTGCCCCGTAGCCCCCATACAACGAATTCATCAGCACCTTCACGCTGTTTTGCAAGTTGTTGCAATACGCCTGCAACGCGTAGTCGCCCGCTTCTTCCGCCTGTGCCATCTTCTTCTTCGCCGCCTTGCGGTCGAGCTTCAGGTCAGCCTCCAGCTGCGGGACGAGGCCCGTGAAGTGCTCGCGCGTCGTGAAACACAGCACGTCCTCGTCTAGGCGCGTCCACACCGAGTCCGTGTGCCACCGCAGCGCGTAGCCGCCGTCTTCCAGCACCGCGCGTCTGCCACCTGCGCCGACGATGGCCTCGTTCAAGTCACTTTCGTAGTGAAACGAAGCGTCGCCATCCACCTTAATAATACCCGTGCGAAAGTCGTCATCCACAGCCACGTCGCCAGACGGCGTGCGCCATGTGCCGGTGAGCGAGGGCGCCGGGGGCACGGTGAACGGCACGCCGAGCTCGAGCGCGCGCGCGCGCGTCAGCTGCGACGCTTTGCAGATGTTCTGCTGCTCCATGCATGACGGGTAAAGACTGTAAAGGGTGTCAGATTATTATTCTCAAGAACCAAACTGAAACGGTACGCACCTCGCAAAATCGAAGACGGCGACGGGGTCCGTGTAGCGCCCCGACTGCGCAGTCAAGACTTTGCCACCCTGCGCATCGTAGCGATGAGTCATGTACGCAAAAAAGAGCATCGCAAGGCAAAGCACCTGGTACCCAGTGTCATCCTCCTCCTCCTCATCCGCCTCGACGCCCTCCGGCGCGTCCTCTTCGTCGCGGTTCGGGCCGGGCACGTGAGGAAGCACAAAGTGGCGCGCGTGCGCCACTCGTAGCATTTTGCAGCGCAGGGTGTTCTGCGTGCCTCGACCGAGTAGGTCTGTCGGCCACACGCCGGTAATCGAACACAGGGCCATGTCTTTGCCGACGGGGTCCAGCTTCGGGTTGCTGATGAGCTTGAGCACCAGGGCAGTATCTTGTGAGCAGTAGAGCGCGAGCTTCACGCGCCCCGCGGGCGTCTTGAACAAGTTGCCGATGTCACCGTACGCCACGTCGTCTTTGGCGCCACAGCCGTAGAGCTCCGCAACGCTGCTCAGTTTGTAATCTGGTAACTGGTAATTTTTCCGTGTCCATGTCATCAAATCGTAAGGAACCCGACCAGGCAGCTTAAGGACGACCTTTCTCTTCGTATCATCACGAAATCTGGTGTTGTAGTAGGCCTTCGGGCCCGGAAATGGGAAACGTCCTATGTCCCAAAAGAACTTTTCCACGTTCAGACGCTTCGCCGCCAGAGCCAACCAGCCGAAATCGAATCGATCAGTGTTCCATCCGGTCACGAAATCGGCGTCGCTTTTGCGCACGTGCTCCGCAAACTCAAGCAGCACCTGCTTCTCATCAGGAAGCCACCGTAGTCGAACGGTAGACCCCACGCCGCTGACGGCTGGCACTGTCTCGTCGCGCGGTTTCTCGATGTCCGGGTCGATGGCGAACACCACGCGCTGCACCTCCGGGCGACCCACCACTTGGCTACAAGCGGCGATGCACAGGCACCTGCCGTCCTTGTCGTCGCCATCGTAAAAACGCACGGCGCCGTGTCCTAGGTCTTTCGTAAGCGTCTCGATGTCGAAGCTAAGCACCTTGAGCGGCGCCAAACCGGTGCGCTCCGGTAGCGGCACGAGGTCGCCCGCCTTGATGTTGAAGGTATAATGAGTGCGAATGTCTTTTTCGGCAAGAGTTAAACCGCCGTTGTGAGTGTAAATATACCGCGTATTCGGATTTCCAGGTTCGTATACAGTAGACTCCGCGGGCCTGATACCGGCGCGCAGCGCGAACCAGCCGCCGGGCGTGAGGCCCATGTCCGCGCACGCCTGCGTGGTGACGTCCAGGGTGGCCTCTGCCAGCTCAAACGTGGTCTGCACTCGGTGCGCCAAGCGCTTCTTCATCCAGACGGTGGGGCGCTCCAGCAGGCCCACCACCACGCGCGCGGCGTCGGGCGCGGTGAACGAGATGCGGGCGAACAGGTGGCGCTGTGGGTCGTAGCCGTGGAAGCGACTGAACTGACGCGCCTCGCACCCTCCGCTCTTCTTCGTTTTGATCACGTAGATGGTCCTTTCCTTATCGTCGCTGGTGCCCATCTTCTTGATCACCCACGGCGGGAAACGCCTGCCACCGTTTTGGTTTGCGTCGGAATTCATCTTCTTGATCTTGTCGGACGCCTCCAGGTTGAGGTGTTTCAGGAACGAGGTCCATATCTCGTTGTCGAGCGAACCGTCCTTGAACTTCCACTCGTCGGGCACGCGCACCCACAGGTACGCGTTCACGTCGTCCACGCACACCGCCACGGAGTGCCCGCGAGCATCCCGGCCAATGAGAGCCATCGTGTCCGTGTCCAGCATCTCAGCACACACCAGCTGCACAGGCTCGCCCGACGACCCTTCTACGTCAGGCGCCATGATTGCACGCAATCGGAGCGCGCGATTGAAAAACGCGCAATCGAAAAACGCGGCGGGAGGGGCGGGTCGGTCTGGCGGGCTGGAATGCCACGTCACGGTTTTGAGAGTCCGGTACATGCCACGTCAGTTGGTGGTAGGAATACAGACTTTGCGGTTGGAATACGGACTTTGTGGT
>Ga0208082_1000025_pt1 | contig 40282 bp, 38 predicted proteins | sample LakMenE09Jun09ns_FD_150683 | JGI IMG/M metagenome (GOLD analysis project Ga0208082, IMG submission 150683) | Freshwater microbial communities from Lake Mendota, WI - 09JUN2009 deep hole epilimnion ns (SPAdes) | ecosystem: Environmental > Aquatic > Freshwater > Lake > Epilimnion/Euphotic zone ... | reverse complement strand
TAAAGTATGTTCTGCTTTGGTCCATTTGGACTGTGCCCAAGCTATTCAGCATGTATCGATAGATGTGCGGACCTTAGGCATAGATTTTCTTTCATTTTCATCTCACAAGATATATGGCCCTATGGGTGTAGGTGTATTTTGGGGCAAAGAGAATTTACTTAAAGAAATGAATCCTTATCTATATGGAGGGGAGATGATTAAAGAAGTTTTTCTGGATAAGGTTACTTTTAATGAATTGCCTTACAAATTTGAAGCTGGTACACCAAATGTAGCAGATGTTCTGGGACTAGGAGCTGCCGTTAAATATATAGAGGACATCGGTCTTCAAAACATTAAGCAGATAGAAGATGAATTACATAGTTATTTAATGCTAGAAATTGAGAAAGTAGATAAAATCATTATATATACTCCAAAGGAAAATTCGACAGCAGTTGTCTCATTTAACATAGAAGGTGCGCATCCCTATGACATAGGTCAGCTGCTCGATGCCAAAGGAATAGCCATTCGTACAGGGCATCACTGCTGTCAGCCATTGATGCGTAAATTAGGATTAGAAGGTACATGTCGCGCCTCCCTTTCTTTTTACAATACGAAAGATGAAATAGATCGCTTTATTGCCGCTTTGAAATCTATAGTTAAGCTCGTTTAGGCTAGGTCTATTACTTTTGTACAAATTATCAGCGTGCAAACCAAATCAAGGAAGAAACAAAAAGTAAATGTCATTACACTAGGCTGTTCGAAAAATACAGTTGATAGCGAGGTGATGATGGGGCAGCTCAGCCATGGGGGTATAGATGTAGTGCATGAAAGTCAGAAAGATGATTTTGATGTAGTGATTATTAATACCTGTGGATTTATAGATAAAGCAAAAGAGGAAAGTATCAATACGATTCTCCAATTCGCAGAGGCTAAGAATAAGGGCTGGATAGAAAAGCTCTATGTCACTGGTTGCCTTTCACAGCGATACAAAGAGAATTTAGAAGAGGAAATAAAAGAAGTCGATGGTTATTTCGGCACGATGGACTTACCATTGCTACTCAATCGATTTGAAGTAGATTATAAAAAAGAACTCATTGGAGAACGCGTGCTTTCAATGGATACGCATTCAGCCTATTTGAAAATATCTGAAGGCTGCAATAGAAAATGTACATTCTGCGCCATTCCGCTGATGCGGGGGCTTCATAAATCTCGAACTATAGAATCTCTTGTAGAAGAAACTAAAAATTTAGCCAAAAAAGGAGTTAAAGAAATTATCCTCATTGCACAGGAGCTAACCTACTATGGGTTGGATATATATAAGAGAAAGGCACTAGTAGAGCTGATTCAAGCCTTGTCTAAAGTCGAAGGAGTAGAGTGGATTCGATTGCATTATGCCTACCCAGCGCAGTTTCCTTATGAGATATTAGATGAGATAAGAGATAATCCTAAGGTCTGTAAATATTTGGATATCCCTATTCAGCATGTGTCTGATAAAGTATTGAACGATATGAAGCGCAATACCACAAAACAATATACGGTAGATTTGATCCATAAAATCCGTGAAGTAGTTCCTAAAATTGCTGTCCGTACCACTTTACTTACAGGCTTTCCTACCGAATCTCAAGAAGATTTTCAAGAGTTAGTCGATTTTATTCAAGAGATGAAGTTTGACAGATTAGGCGTATTTACCTATTCGCATGAAGAGAATACTGGAGCATATAAATATGAAGATGCCATAACTGAGGAAGAAAAAAACAGAAGGCAACAGTTGCTCATGGAAATACAGAGTGACATTAGCTATGAATTGAATCAGGCGAAAATCGGACAAACGTATAAAGTTCTTATTGATAAAATCGAAGGTGGAAACTATATAGGGAGATCAGAATTTGATTCTCCAGAAGTAGACAATGAAGTCATTATTCATACAGAAAAGCATCTGCGATTAGGAGACTTTGTTCAGGCGAAAATTATTGCAGCTACTGAGTTTGATCTTGAAGCAGAGCTTGTAGAATAACTTACATTATAAGTACTTTTCTAAATAGAGAGCATAAAAAAACAAAAATTTGAACCCGATTTCCATCCAAGATCTTCCATTTTTTTCCGACTTAGTCAAAGACTATCTGAAAGGAAGTAAAAAGGTACAGAGGCTAAATTCGTTCCACCCTACTATGGAGGGCTTAAAACAAGCACTCTTATCGAAAGAAAAGAATTATACACAAAGAAATTTACTGCAGAACTTATTAGAATATAATTATGCAGGAGCAAAAAATTTAAATCACAAGGAGAGTGAAAATATAGTCTTGTTGAAAGAGAATGGGTGTGCAGTGACCACTGCTCACCAGCCAAATTTATTTCTAGGGCCATTATATACTTTGACCAAAGCTGTATCTGTTATCTCCTTGGCAGAGCAAATGAATGAGGAATTAGGAGAAAAAAAAATCGTGCCGATATTCGTCATTGGCAGCGAAGATCATGATAAAGAAGAATTACTTCATACCTATTTGTTTGGCAAAAAATATGAATGGACGACTGAACAAAAGGGTCCTATCGGTTCGATGATAATCGATGATTCGTTTATCCATGTTTTGCATGAATGGTTAGATGCCTTCGGAAATATGCCTTATGCAGAGGAACTAAAAGGCGCATATCTATCATCTTATGTATTAAATTGTACGATAGCAAAAGGATTCGCTAGTTTGCTAAGAAAATTGCTAGGCAGCTATGGTCTCATAGTGTTAGACCTTAATATGAGAGAAGTTAAAGAAGCTATGGTGCCGGTTTTTGAAAAAGAAATAAAAGAAAGTTTTTCTTTCAATACGTTGAAATCTAATTTAGATTTTATCCGAGAGAACTATTCGGTGCAGGCGGAGCCGAGAGACATCAATTTATTTGAATATAGAGATGGAGAACGTAAACGAATTGATAAAATCGAAGAGAGTCTTCTAGCCAAATTAAAATCAAGTCCAGAAAGTTTTAGTCCGAATGTCATCCTAAGACCACTAATGCAGCAGACGGTATTGCCTTCTATCGCTAATATTGGAGGCGGTGCAGAGGTGAGCTATTGGTTGCAGCTAAAGCCTATTTTCGATTCTGCTCATGTAGATTTTCCCGTGATACTTCTTCGTGATATTGTCTCGGTTTTAGATACTAAGTCCTGGGAAAAGTGGACATCTTCTGGCTATACTGAACTAGATTTTTTTCTACCTATCAATGAATTGAAAAAGAAAATTGCCTTAAAAGATTCAGATTTAGAATTAGAATTTTCTAGAGTAGAAAAGGAACTTACCATCCAATTTGCAAGCCTGGAAACTTTAATGACTTCCATAGATAAATCACTAAAAGGATCCTACGAATCTGAATTGGTTAAGCTGAAAAAATCACTAGAACTCCTTTATAGCAAAGCCCTCAAGGCAGAGAAAAGAAAACATGAGGAGAGTATAGTTACATTCGAAAAAATTAAGTCTAAAGTGTTTGAAGATAATTATTTGATAGAGCGAAAGGAAAATTTCTCCGCGTATTATTTGAAAGGGGGGAAAGACTGGATAAGCGATATGATAGCCGATTCAAATCCTTTAAATGCGGAATGGAAATTGAATCTAATTTAATTTTGTAGATATGAATCAACTAACCAAATTAGTCCATGAAATGGAAGATTATATGAGCAAATATGAGTCCGAAAATGTAAAATTCTCAACGGCCTCAGTCGGCTGGCACATAGAGCACAGCATGCTGACTATCAATAAAATCATTTATGCACTAGAAAAATCAGATCCTTCGAAGTATCAATGGCGTTTTAAACTGTCACGCTATATCATATTTACTCTTGGCAAGATGCCAAGAGGTAAGGCAAAAGCGCCTAGTTTGGTATTGCCATCGGAGACTATCTCTCTGGATACATTAAAATCACACATAGCTGAAGCTAAAATACAAGCCACGAAACTAAATAGTTTACCAGCGAATTCTTACTTCAAGCATCCTTATTTTGGGGATTTGAAATTGAAACAAGCCATTCGTATGCTTGAAATCCATACGAAGCATCATTTGAGCATTATTCGTGATATTTTGAGGTGAAGTATAGATAAATGATTGAAATTAATATCTATTAATATTGTTTCATATAAAAACTTTTAAAATTGTAACTTAAAGCAATTTCTTAATCCAATGTAAGTATCTTTGATGTATGCTACTGAGTATCGAACCTAAAGAAATCTATAAGTCTATTACCCAGCATAAACTCCGCAACGCCTTGACCGGATTCGGAATAGCTTGGGGTATTTTCATTATGATGCTGATGATGGGCTTTGGAGATAGTTTTCAGCAGGGAGTGTTTAAACTTTTTTCATCTTTTGCAGAGAATACGATAGTAGTCTGGGGAGGTGAATCCACTATGCCTTATAATGGAGTGATGGATAATAAGACGATTGTTTTTGATCAAGATATTTTACGTCAATTCAAAACGGCTTTTGATGAAATAGAGTATATTAGTCTGCAGGCAAATTCTCCTCAGAGTATGCAGATGACCTATAATGAAAATAAAAATACGGGTTCACTCATAGGGGTGGAAGCAGATTTTTTTCGCATACGAAAGCAAAAGATTAAAGCCGGTCGATTATTTATCTCCAAAGATTTTAAAGAAGATGGGGCGGTATGCATAATTCCAGAGCGGGTGGAAGAATTGCTGTTTAAACGAAAGTCAAAAGTGATAGGTGAATATATAAATATTGGAGATAATTATTTCAAAGTAATTGGTGTCACTAAAGACAATCCAAATATAAATTTTGGTGATCGAAACTCTGTAGTCATTCCATTCTCTAGTTATCAGACTTTATTCAATGCCAATAGGTCGAATAGTTTTATAATTTCATTGTACAAGGATGTAGATGGCTCCAAGTTTATGAAGCGATTTGAAGCGTTTATGTCGAGACTCTATAGGGTCAATCCGGATGATAAAGAGGCTTTTTATACATTTAGTATGTCGGAGCAGGTTAAGGAGTTTCAGTCTTTATTTACAGGGATTAGAATTTTTATTTGGTTTGTGGGTTTTTGTATTTTGCTCACGGGTATTATCTCTGTAGGTAATATTATGTATGTCAATATCAATGAAAGAACACGAGAAATCGGTATTCGAAAAGCTATCGGTGCCACCCCACGCAATATTTTAGAAATGGTATTGGCTGAGTCAGTTGTTCTTACTTCTATAGCTGGTTTTGTAGGAATATTTTTTGGCTATATAGTCATTTTTGTTATTCAGATTGTCATCGCATCTATGGTAGAAGACAATATGTTTTTAGGCAATATAGGCGTAAACTTCCCTGTGATTTTGACTTCTTTGAGTATACTTATTTTAGCTGGAGTAGTAGCTGGAATACTTCCTGCACTCAAAGCCTCCAGAATACGCCCCGTCATAGCTTTAAATCAAGAAAATTAAATAGTAAGCGAATGAAATTGAACAAGAAAAAATATTGGATTGCAGGAATTGTACTTATACTCGTCTGTGTAGGTGCGTATTTAAAATTTGCAAACAGTGATGGAGAGAAAGATGAAAAAGATTTATACATTCAGCCGTCTATTCGAACGATAGAAAATAAACAAATCCTATCAGGAAAACTAGTGAGTTCGAAGGAAGTCAATTTGAAATCGGAGCTAGGAGGCGTCATAGAAGCTATCTATGTTAATGTGGGTGACGAGGTAAAAAAAGGTCAAGCAATAGCTAAACTAAGAACCCTACCCGACCCCAAGATGAGTCAAGAGGCAGAAAGACAGATTTCTGTAGCGCATACAAACCTGGAGAGAGTAAGAGCCAACTATGAGCGGAATAAAACACTTTATGAAAAGGATGTGATAGCAAAGCAAGATTTAGAAGTCTCGGTACAAGAATATAAATTGGCTGAAACCGATTTGAGAAATGCGAATGAGAATAAGAAGATAGTAACTCAGGGATTTTCGCGTAAAAATGGTTTTGTGTCGGATGTAGTTTGTTCTACTACAGATGGAATCGTTTTAGATATTCCTGTAAAAACGGGAACTACCATTATGAATAGAAATAATTTTAATGAAGGAACTACCATAGCTACCATAGCAGACATGAATCAGATTTTATTCAAAGGACAAATCAATGAGCGAGATTTAAGTAAACTGGATTTAGGAAAGAAAATGCTCATACGGGTCAATGCGCTTAGAAATCAAACCTTCGAATCTGAAGTGGTAAAGATATCACCAAAAGGCGTTGATGTGGGTGGAATTACTCGATTTGATATTGAGGCTAAATTATTAGTATCGGCAGTAGATCTATATAAATTCAAATCTGGGTTTACTGCTTCAGCCGAATTTGTGGTCGATAGAGTTTCAAATGCGATATCCATTGAAGAAAAATACATTCGATACAAAGAGGACACCTCATACGTTTATATTAAAAACGGAGAGGTCAAAAAACGAATTATTCTAGAAACTGGTATATCAGATGGACAATATATAGAAATAATCAAGGGGCTGAGAAAAAATGATAAAGTGATGAAAGAGGAAATGGAAAACGAGAAATGATAGAAATAAAAAATCTTAATAAATCCTATCAGATAGGGGAAAAGCACTTAAAAGTATTAGTGGATGTTTCCTTATTTATCCAGCGAGGAGAGTTAGTATCTATTATCGGTAAATCGGGTTCGGGCAAATCTACATTGCTCAATATGATAGGTATGCTAGATAATTATGACAGTGGGGAATACTGGTTTGATAAGAATCTGATCAATAATGTATCGGAAAGTGATGCTGCACATTACAGAAATAAATATATAGGGTTTGTATTTCAGACTTTTCATCTTATAGGCACGAAAACTGCATTAGACAATGTAGCGCTACCACTTATGTACAAAGGAATCGGCAAGAAGGAACGAAGTATAGTGGCAGAAAAAATGCTAGAAAAGGTAGGATTAGGGGATAGAATACATCACCTACCCAATGAGTTATCAGGAGGGCAGAAACAACGTGTAGCCATAGCTAGAGCCTTGGTCACCAATGCAGATTTGATATTAGCAGATGAGCCTACAGGTGCTCTAGATAGTAAAACAAGCCAAGAAATAATGGAATTGTTAAGAGAAATAAATAGGGAAGGAAAAACTGTCCTGATAGTGACACATGAAGCAGAAATAGCGAATAGCTGTGATAGAAAAATAGAAATCGTAGATGGTCAAATAGTAAAGAACGATGAATAAATTAGTTATTTTAATTTGCCTTATGGTATTTGAGCCTGGTATCGCTCAAGATGTTTTTACCTTTCAGTCTTGTCTTGACACAGCCTTGCAATACAATCTGAATATACAACGACAACTAATAACAGAAAAAAATTATAAGCTAAATATCAAAAGAGCGGAAAATGCTAGACTTCCGAATATTAGTGGATATGCGAATGCCAACGCTAGCTGGGGAAGAGGTATTGACCCATTTACGAATACATTCGCCAATCAGCAATTCAATACCTATAACGGAGGGCTAAACCTTGATCTGAATTTATTCAATGGGTTTTATAATATCAATAATATAAAAATTCAGAAGCAAGATTTAGAAAAAAATAAATCAGAATGGATGAAAGTGAGAAATGATTTGACCATTGACATCGCTTTTCGATATACCAATATTCTGTATCTGCGTGAGATGATAAAAAACTTAAAAGAGCAAGTAGCCATCAGTCAAGCGAATGTAAAATTTACGGAGAAGCGAATAGAAGCAGGAACATTAGCCAAGAGAGAAATCTACAAAGCTATAGCCCAAAAAGACAACGAGGAGCTCAATCTCATACGTGCAGAAAACGATTACGAAACGAATATGGTAGAGCTGAAGATCTTGATGGGAGTCGATATCACTAGAAATATTCAGTTAAAGGAAATAGCCGTTTCGAGCATATCCGCAGAGGACAAGACCAACTTTATAAAAAACGCATTAGAAAATTCCCCTTCACTAAAAATCCAACAAACGAATCTCAAAAAATCGGAACTCAATCTAGCATTAACCAAATCGTCGTATTATCCTACTATTTTATTAGGAAGCCAAATAGGAAGTACTTATTCTACTTTTAATAGACAATTTAATTTTGAACAACAAGTGGATAATAACTTGAGTTATGGGTTCAATATCAATGCTCGTATTCCTATATTCTCGCAGTTTCAGACTAGAAATAAAGTAGCAGAAGCTAAATATAATATTCAGTCTAATCAGTTGCAGTATGAAACAGAATTTCAAAACCAGATAAAAATTTTTAATAAAGCGTTTTTAGATTTTGCGGCATCCCAAAAAAAATATGAAGTGTCAAAGTCTTCATTGTATTCTAATCAGATAAACTATGATACGGAGAAGCTAAAATATGAGGCTGGCAGAATTGCTCTGCAGGAGCTGAATACCTCAAAATCAAATTTAGTCAACTCTATATCTAGTAATGTAAAAGAAAAGTATGAGATGCTTTTTAACTCTTTAGTGCTTAAAATATACGATGGGTCTTTTCTAAGGTAAATCTATGCTACATAGATATGAAGAATCTTCGGGGAATGACAAATTCTTGCAACCCATAGCAGATGATTCTTGCACATCGAAGTATCCGAAGTGTGAGTTCAAGAAATATAATTCAAACTTTAAAGAGAAATTGAGAATTTTAATAAGAAACATATGAACTCTTCGGCGAGAACTAAAATGGAGTGGATGACAAAAAATCAAAATAAAATTCAATTGGATTTAATACTGTCCTATAAGCAATCAGGGCTGGAGGAATTGTATACGCTAAGTCTAGCCATAGAATGGTCTAAAAAAAGAAGGACTGTCGTTTAAGAAATATAAGTTGAGTAATTACCTAAGTTAGTTCGTTATATTTTCTTGAATTTCATTTATACTGATATATCTCCCTGTCTTCATTTCATCTTCTAGGACTTTATATTTTTCTTTTCCTTTTTTGAGATAGTGCATGAGCATCATTCGTTCATAGGTTTCTTTAAACCAATGAATTCTCTGCTGAATTCGAGTAGCATAGAAGGTCTTGTTTCCCTTTTTAGTATCGATAAATTTCATTATGGACTTCCAAATGATATCTAATCCCAATTTTTCAACGGATGAGAATGCAAAAATACTTTCTGAAATATTCAAGTTTGACTTCAATAGGTGAACAGAATTTTCAATTTCTTTTTTTGATAATTTGGCGGCATTTAATAGTTCGCCATCAGCTTTATGAATGATATAAAAGTCAGCGACCTCCATAATTCCTTTTTTTATTCCTTGCAGTTCATCTCCCGAAGCTGGCATGAGAAGAAGAATAAACGCATCGCATAGATTTTTTACAATAGTCTCAGACTGTCCAACTCCAACTGTTTCTACTAAGATGATATCATAACCTGCTATTTTAGCTAATTCTATATTTTTATGGGTATTGATTCCTAGTCCTCCCAGTCTATTAGAGGTAGGTGAAGGGCGAATAAATACATGATCGAGACTACTTAGCTCTGTCATGCGAGTCTTATCTCCGAGAATACTGCCCTGAGTCAATTCACTGCTAGGATCTATAGAAAATACGGCAATGCTGCACCCAAGGCTATGCAGATAAACTCCTAGAGCCTCTATGAAACTACTTTTTCCTACACCAGGGATGCCGCTTATGCTTAATACAATAGAGTTGTTCAACTTGTCCTGATGCTGCTCTATAAATCTATCAGCTATGATATTATCTTCTAGTCTGGTGCTCTCATTGAAAGTGACCATTCTAGCTAATGCAGCTATATTTTTATTGAGAATGCCCTCTTCTAAGTTTTTCATTCAGAGGAATTATATTTTTGGAATTATTGTATCCTAATTTCACTTGAGAAGACATCGAACTCTTTCTCTTTTTCTACTAAATAAGTGCGCTTTTCGGTGTCTTTAACTAATTCTATAATTGGATTAGTGTCTTCACTCATTTTTTCAAATTTAGCTTCCTGATGATATTGGTCTCCTGTGATAGGGGCTGCCATCCAGTCCGTATTTCGTTTGACATATCGCATATTTTCATCTACAAACATAAACTGATTATAGCGATATTGATCTCTAGTGACCCCTCTGTGCTTGTACCAGAAACTCTGGGTAAGAGGAAAACTATAGTCAGAATTTTTAAATAAAGTCGTCGTCTGCTCTTCACCTATAGCTTCTAAAAGACTGTGAAACATAAATCGGCTACTAATTGGTTGGTTTATGGTCTTAGCTGCATTGCCACCTGGTGGCAGCCAAAATAGAGGTACTCGATTTCCGCCATCATTCACATTGGAGAAGTGATAATACCAATCTTGTTCGCCAAAATTATCTCCATGATCTGCACAAAAAACAACTAGGCTATTTTTTTCTTGATGAATAGTTTCTACGAATTGATTTAAATCATTTTTGATAATCTGGTAGCTGGTCATTTGGCGCTGGTAGATTAAGTCAGCATACTTTTGATTGATAACGGGTTTGTCGTTAATAAGAAAATTCTGATTGACTATTTTGAAAAGAGTTATGCTTTCCATTGTCTTTTCCCATAAGTTCTTGCCTGTTAAACCGAAGGTATCTGCTACGTGATATGGAAAATGGGTCTCCATAAGATTAATAAAGAAAAAGCAAGGTTGATTTTGTTTGTCGTTTTCTTCTATAAGCTGCAGTACCTTGGCGAAATTATCTCTATGCGTATTCTGTCCCCAGCAGGTCGCTACCTGCAGGTCTTCACTCAGTTTGTCACTGATGACATCTTTTGAAAAGAGCATTTTACGTACTCTAGGTTTACCGATAGATAATAAAAGACGCATAGTCTTTTTCAATTTTGGGGTCACCAATTTCCAAACCTTGTGCACTTCGTCAAAACCTCTATCTAAACCAAATATGTCGGTAGTGACTGGATTGGCTGTCACTTGTATGGTCTTATAACCCCTTTCTTTCATTTTCTCAGCTAAGGTAGGTATATCACTGCGCAATCTTCGGGTATGGGTATCGGCTCTATGCTCGTGAACATTGAGTCCAGTAAACATACATGATGTGGCAGGAAGTGTCCAGCAGGCAGAGGATCTGGCTTGAGTAAATTGTACTCCGTGACGCTCTATATAAGGCATGTCTACTCCGTTCTGATATACAGCATCTTTTCGCAAACTGTCTGCTACTATGAGAAAAATATGTCTAGGCTTTTCCAAAAGTTGAAATTCATGGCAAATGTACATTAAAAAATTTATTTAGAAATTTTCACACAAACTAAATAGCTGTAATATCTAATTCTGATTGGATAAGTAGTCAAATATTAGGACCTATGTCGCACAATATATGCTTTGCCACTAGTCTTTAAAAACCTAGTATTTAAAAGAATCTATATTAAAATAAAGTGCAGAGGTGTCATAAATTTATAAAATGCGACATTTTAAGTATGGTTGCTATAAATTTGTTGGGTTTTTACCATATTAGGCATGAAGTATATTTTATTAATCGTTTTTTCTGGGTATAGTTTTGTCATACTTGGAAATGAATTGCAAGAAGTTCCAAAGAAATATTTTGATTTGATTCATACAGAGTTGGATTTAATGCCACTATGGAAAGAACATCAGATGAAAGGGCAAGCTACCTTAACCTTAGCTCCCTATTTTTATGCACAGAATAAACTCGTTCTGGATATAAAATATCTAGAGATACTAAAAGTAGAGTCCAGAGGGGAAGATTCAAAGCCCTTAAAATATAGCTTTACTAAATCCAAATTAGAAATAGATCTAGGTAAATACTATACAAAAGTAGATACTATAAAAGTATGGATAAGTTATATTGCTCATCCTGATAGTATTGTGGATTCTAGCGGAGCAGCTATAAAGGATGAGAAAGGACTTTATTTCATTAATACAGATAATAAGCGAAGAAATGTGCCTACGCATCTTTGGACTCAAGGAGAGACTCATTCTAACTCTAGTTGGTTTCCTACACTAGATCATCCATCAGAAAAGCATACTCAATCCCTAAAGGTAACCTACGATTCTAAATATGTATCTCTATCCAATGGAAAGCTAAAATCTACTAGAGATAATAAGAATGGAACTAAGACGGATCATTGGGTTCAGACTATACCGCACTCTGTCTATTTGACTGTTCTGGTTATTGGGGACTATACGATAGTGAAAGACGAATGGAGAGGCAAGGAGGTGTCTTACTATATGGAGCCAAGATACAAATCATTAGCTCGTCCTATTTTTGGTCGCACTCCAGAGATGATGGAATATTTTTCAAAATTATTAGGTGTCGAATTTCCGTGGGATAAGTATTCACAAGTGATAGTGCATGATTTCACCGCAGGTGCTATGGAGAATACAAGTGCGGTTACGTTTAATACTATGTTTCAAAAAGACGAGAGAGAGCTCCTTGATGAAAACGATGATGAGACGGTAGCACATGAACTTTTTCACCATTGGTTTGGCAATATTGTTACTTGTAAAACATGGACTCATTTGACATTGAATGAATCCTTTGCCAATTACTCTGAATATTTATGGACGGAATATAAATATGGAAAGGAAGCTGCTGAGTATCATTGGACACGAGATTTATCCCCTTATTTCTCATATAGCAGTGCTAAGAAAGAGCCACTAATACGTTATTTTTATAAGAAGCCCGATGATATGTTTGATGTGATTTCCTACAATAAAGGAGGGAAAATATTGCATATGCTTAGAAATTATTTAGGAGATGAGGCTTTCTTTAAATCATTAAACTTGTATTTGACTAAATTTCGTTTCAAGACGGCGGAATATAGCAATCTTCGTCAGTGTTTTGAAGAAGTTTCTGGGGAAGATTTATATTGGTTTTTCAATCAATGGTATGATAATGGTGGGCATCCTATTCTCAATTCGAGTTATATAAAATCAGCTGATAGCGCTATTCTCATGGTATCGCAACGTCACAATTTTGATTCTAGCTTAGTCTATAATATACCTATGGATTTAAATATTTATACGGGTGATATTATTAAGCGACAGCGAGTTATATTAAATAAAAAATCAGACACCTTCATTATAAGGGAGAAGGATGTGAGAACTATTAGTATAGATGGCACTAATTCCATAGTAGCTGTGAAAAATGAATCTAGAGAAGTCAGTGATTGGTTATATTTACTTGAAAATTCTAAGAGCTATATAGATCAGGTGAAGGCATTAAAAAAACTAGCGGTGCATAAGGATAAAGATAAGGTGAAAGATGCTATTTTTAATTTATTGAGTAGTGAACAGAAAAGAATAAAACTAGAAGGGATTAAAGCCATAGATAAAAAATGGTTAAAGCGCGATGAGAAGTGGAATGATAAATTGAAGTCAATTTTAGAAGAAAATAAATTGGGAATCATAAAATCAGCTGCTATCGACAAACTCAGTGAGAACGAGAACCTAGCAGGGTTCGATAGTCTGATTGCACCATTTTTATGTGATTCTTCTTATTTAGTAGAAAACTCCTCTCTTAAGTTTCTGAATACCTTGGATCCAGAAAAAGCAAAGAGTTATGCTGTGAAAAAAATTTACTGTAAGAGTTATAATATTCTTAATACAGCTTTTGAAATTATAGCACAGTCTAAAAATTCCAAAGATATAGTCTATTTTGAAGAGGCAATATCCAAAGCAGAAGGTTATAAGAAACTGGCTATCTATAATAATTATGGGACATATATAGCGAGCTTGGATCAGACATCTATTCAAAATTATATCACAAGATTTGGAACTATGATGGGCTCTGAAGACGAGACGGATATCTATTGCAGCAAGTATGCACTGAGAATGTTAAAGACGGAAATAGTCAAACGCGAGGATATGGAATCTAAATCGAATGTGGATGAGATCGATAGAATTTTAGAAAAAGATAAAACACAGGAAGGCGAATTCTAAATAAGTAGACTATGATATTATACGATGATTTAGTCACATGGGAAAATTTATTGCCGCTAACATACACGCGCAGTATAGCCGAGTGTCGGATAGGAATTTTGACTATACAAGAAAAATGGGCTTATTATTTAGGTGAAGAAGTTCAGATAGCTTATGCTATGGATTATCTAAAGGCAGGGGAATTGAGAAATGAAGATAAACGAGTGGCATCTCATATACTTCCAAATAGAAAACTAGCTGATAGTATAAAGAATTTAGGAGAGAACTCTATTCTAATCTATCAAGGCGAAGAAATTGCATTCAATAAGGCTTCTTCTAATAGTATTAAGATAGCCTATCAAGGTGAAATAACATTTATAAAATTCCCGTGGCATTTCTATTTAGAAAATGATGCAGAAATTAGAAAAGATTATGATCTCTTAACAGCAGAGCGAACGAGCGCTCATGTGAGTTCTGACATCAAGGTTATAGGAGAGAATATTTTTATAGAACCAGGTGCAAAATTACACAGTAGTATTATAAATACGGATAGCGGACCTGTATATATAGGAAAAAACGCAGAAGTCATGGAGGGGGCTATGATTCGAGGACCTTTCGCACTATGTGATAATGCACAGGTTAAGATGGGCGCTAAAATTTACGGAGCTACTACCATAGGGCCAGGGTGCAAAGTAGGTGGTGAGATAACGAATTCAGTATTTTTTGCTAATTCTAACAAAGCGCATGATGGCTATTTGGGAAATTCAGTAATAGGAGAGTGGTGCAATTTAGGAGCAGATACTAATTCATCGAATCTAAAAAACAACTATAGCAAAGTAGAGATATTTAATTATCATCAAAAAGCTGTGATAGAAACTGGTCAGCAATTTTTAGGTATGATCATGGGAGACCATTCGAAGTCTGGGATTAATACCATGTTCAACACCGGAACTGTGGTAGGCGTCTGCTCAAATATAGTAGGAGCCGGATTTCCTAAGAAGCATATTCCATCATTTAGTTGGTCTATATCGGAAAAAATCAGACCTTATGATCTAGAGAAAGCCTTCGAAACAATCCATGCAGTCTATGCTAGAAGAAGTAAAATTATAACAGACCGGGAAGTAAGAATATTAAGCCATATTTACAATATAACAATGAATAGTTCAAGCTAATCAATTAGTATGAAAAATAAGAAGATAATAGTAGCTGGGAATTGGAAGATGAATAAAACTTATCTAGAGGCCAAGGAATTTATAGCTAAATTGAATCAATTGCCTGACTATACTTCTCAAGTGATTATAGCCGCACCTAGTCTCTATGTAGATACTCTGTTTATAAATAATCAAAAGGAAAATTTAGCCCTTGCTTTACAAAACTGCAGTGCTTATGAATCTGGAGCTTTTACAGGGGAAATTTCAGCTAGAATGATAGCATCGCTTCAATTGAAGTATTGTATTGTAGGCCATTCCGAGAGAAGATCATATTTTGAGGAAACGGATGAAATTATTTCAGATAAAATCGCTCAGTTGATTCATTACAATGTGCAACCAATTTTTTGTATTGGAGAAACGTTACAAGAACGAAAAGTAAATGAAACATTCAATGTCATAAGAAAGCAGTTAGTGAGGGGATTGGAAAAAGTGCCGGTTGAAAAAATTGGCAATATAGTGTTAGCCTATGAACCAGTATGGGCCATTGGTACAGGTATGACAGCTACGAAAGAGCAGGCAGCAGAGGTTCATAAATTTATTTTTCAGCTTTTGTCAGAAATCTATAACCCTGAGGCTGCAGCTAGAATTCCTATTTTGTATGGAGGTAGTTGTAATGAAAAGAATGCAGAAGAGTTATTTTATCAACCTCATATCTGGGGGGGACTCATAGGTGGCGCAAGTTTAGATGTAAATTCATTCTATAAAATTATTCAAATAGCTGAAAAAATAAATGGCGAATAGAAAGAATATTTTATGCGTTGTGGGCTCTAGAAATCAGACCACGCAGCTACATGAAATTGCTAAATTTCTAGAAGACGATTATAACGTATATTATAGTCAATTATTCGGTGAAGGCATTTTGTATAGAGCAGCTGCGGAGATTGGTTTTTTTGATAATACGGTCTTAGGCAGGGATAGTTCATTTACAAGATCGTCGCAGGAATATATACGCATGCACAATCTAAACTATGATTATAGAGGAACGACCAAGGGTATAACTTATGACCTTGCCTTACTATCCACGGATATGATAGTTCCTAAGAGTTTCAAAAAAATCAAGACTGTATGGATTCAAGAAGGTATGATAGATCCTATTAATAAATTCGCTAAATTAGTTAATCGATTAGGTTTGCCTCCCTATACCACAGCTAGCACGGCTCTTAATGGCACTACAAACATCGCCGATTTGTATTTTGCCATGTCCCAGGGATATAAAGAATATTTCACAACCTATGGTACTGATAGAAATAAAATATTGGCTACAGGTGTGCCAAATTTCGATCATATTAGCTCGCTTAAAGAAACCACCTATCCTGAGAGAGATTTTGTTTTAGTAGCGACATCTGATATTAGAGAATTAGGAGGGAATGATGATCGGAGTCATTTAATAAGAAAAGCGGTAGAGATAGCAGATGGTCGAAAGATTATTTTTAAGCCTCACCCTAATGAAAAAATTCGAAGAGTCATATCAGAAATCTACTCTCTGATTCCCAATGCGACAATTATTACAGACCCAATTATTGATACCCTAATCGCGCATTGTGATACACTTATAACCCAGTATTCGTCCTGTGTATACCAAGGATTAGTGCTAGGGAAGACTGTATATAGTTATTTCCCAATAGAAGAACTAGAGTCTAAAAAGCCCATACAGAATGGTGGCAAAAGTGGTGTAATTATTTCGAATATAATTCGAGAATATATAGAGTACCAAGGAAACAAAAAGGATTTTATTTCTTCATCTTCTGTTGCGCAGAAATATCTGTAAGAGCGAGGTAGATTCAGCGTATAAAAATAAAAGATATTTATGTCTAAAGTGATAACTATAGTTCAGGCTCGAATGAGTTCTAGTCGATTGCCAGGAAAGGTGATGAGAACAATATTAGGTCAGCCTATATTGAAGTTGCAACTAGAACGGATGTCTTTTTCTAAATGTTGTGGTCAAATAGTCGTAGCCACATCTTTAAATCCATCAGATGACATTATTGAAAAATTCTGTCTACAAAATCAAATAGATGTTTTTAGAGGAGATGAAAACGACTTGCTGGATAGGCATTATCAATGTGCCTTAAAGTACGAAGCTACTACAGTAGCTAAAATACCATCCGATTGTCCACTAATTGATGCTAGGATTATGGATAAGGTTTTTGAATTTTTCATGGAAAATAATTTGGATTATGTGTCTAATCTTCACCCTGCCACATATCCAGATGGCAATGATGTTGAAGTATTCACTATTGAAGCATTAGAAAAAGCCAATAGGGATGCCAAAAAACCTATGGAGAGAGAGCATACGACCCCGTATTTTTGGGAAAATCCTCATCTTTTTACTATAGGTAATATCTCGTGGGAGAGAAATATAGATTATTCTATGAGTCATCGATTCACCCTTGATTATATTGAAGATTTTAATTTTATTTCTAGAATTTATGAAGAACTATATAAGATAAATAGAAACTTTTCACTGGAGGACATATTAATTTTATTAGATGCTAAGCCAGAGATTTATGGTTTAAATTCAATTTATGCAGGTGTTAATTGGTATAGAAATCATTTAGAAGAGCTTTCTACAATAGCCGCTCATCAAACTAAAAATATTTAAGCAGGGGGATTATTATATATGAGTATTCCGAAGGTTTATCTGCAAATACCGCATTACAACAATGCTCAATATTTAGAGGAATGTATAGAAAGTGTTAAGAATCTAGACTATGATTGCCTTAAAATATTGCTTATAAACGATGGTTCTACTGATAATACAAAAGAATTATGCAGACATAGTATTAGCTTGATGGGGATCGAAATTATCCATAATGAATCAAGACTTGGCCGAGTGGGTAATTACCAGAATGCCTATGCTCAATCAGCTCAGGAAGATTGGCTGATTAATCTAGATAGCGATGATTATTATACTGATAAGACATGGATTCAGGAAGCCATGAATATAGTCGTCAATCATAGTGAAGACAATATTTGTCACATTCAATCTAATTTTCTATCCAGGATAAGTCAGCCTATCAAACCTATAAAATCTTATGGCGATGGTTATTTTTTGATTTCTGGGGTAGAATATTTAAAGCTTTGTATCAAGTATTATGGTTTTTCTCATTTTAGCAGTATCTTTAAGATTGATTTGTTAGATAAATTTGGTGCATATATTGATGACTGTATGCATACGGATTTTTTAACTGCGGCGCGTGCAGCTACTCAGGGCAATGTACTCATTGGCTCTAAAGAGATCGGTGTATGGAGAAAGCATGATGGCAATCAATCGGATTTGCGCTATTCTGAGATTGAGTTTGCCAAGAATCAGTTGGCATACTATCGTTTTTTCGAATGGGGGGAGCATTTCTTATCCTATGCTGATATTAAGAAAATCATAGAAATATTTGAAAGCCGGGAGTTAGATAGAAAACTTATAACTGTCATACAGAATAAAGATGTAAAATCAATATCTAAGATTATTAAAATAGCAGACTTTAATGTCCTTAAGATTTTCTCGAGCTTGATGCGCCTATTTAAAATTAATAGTAAATATGAAAAGCTAAATAATATTTACCATGGTGTTATAACTCGCGGACTATCCGCAATCATTACTCTATTGACATTACCTTTTCTTCTTTCATATATAGGTGTTGCAGATTATAGCTGGATAGGAATTTTTGCCACTATAACCAGCGCTATATATTTGTTTGATTTTGGGTTGACTAGTTTAATTACTAAAGAGATTGCACAGGAACGGATTATATCTCATGAGAAAACTAAAACTATCATCGCCAGCCAAGAGCTAGTTTATTTGACCATTGGATTCAGTTTATTTCTAATATTGTTTTTATTCTCTGATTGGATTGTCGCTCATTGGCTTTATGATGGAGGAAATTTTTTGCAGTCTGCTAATAAATTTAAAATTCTAGTCTTAGCTCTAGTTGCCCAGTGGCCGCATTCATTTTACACGGGAGCACTATTCGGACTAGATAAACAGGCTTTATCTAATTATAATCAGCTATTCATTACCTTGATTAAAAATACAGGTGTTCTCTTTTTATTTCAATATTTCACACCTAGCATAGAACTATTTTTTTATTGGCATATTGCTATTTCGCTCCTTACATTAATTGCTCAAAAGATATTAATCTATCAGCAAGTTCCTTATATTAATTCGTTTCATTATTTTTCATGGACATATATTCAGCAGTTGTCAAAATTGGCCTTAGGCATTTCGTTGATAAGTTTCTTTGCATTTATTTACGGTGACCTTAATAATTTTCTATTGATGCGATGGCTAAATAAAATAGAGTTTGGACACTATTCTATTCTATTTAATATAATCATGGCTTATATTATGTATTGTGCTACGGTAAAAAGCGCTTTTTTCCCTGTTATTTCTAAGATAGTAAAAACGAGTCATATTTCTGATATTCAGAGGCAGTATTTTAACCATCTAGCTTTCATTAGCTATACACTCACGCCGTTTAGTATATATATACTAGTTTTCAGAAAAGAAATTTTAGACTTATGGCTTCAAGATGGGATGATCGCTAGTCAATTAAATTCTTCTTTTTCCTGGATTATACTTGGTAGTCTTTGTAATGCACTGATGATAATACCATGGGTTTATCTAATAGCTCAGTCTAAAACAAAATTGCTAATTATAGTTACTGGGTTTTTGGCTGCCATATCTCTGCCGTTATTGTATATCTTAGTCAAATTTTATGCTTTAGAAGGAGCCGCTATGTATTGGTTTAACATCAATTTAATTCCTCTCCCATTTTTAATCTATTGGTTAAATAAAATGTTTAAAATTAATCAATGGAGCTTGCTGAGAGATATTATTTTCATTCCAATGGGTATTTCTTTGACTCTTTTATTTTCTACTCATTTGATTTTAGATATGATAAATTTAAGTGTATTTACAGAGTCAATATTTGGTCTAATTATTTTATTAATTTGCTATGGAAGTATTCTTTTTTATAGATTTATGAACTCAAAGCACAAAATTGAATTGAATTGAAACAGAGAAATTTAAATACAATTATTCAATGGGGTAATTTTGTTCAAAAATGCAATATGAAGAGTGTATTATTCTTTATTAGTTTTTTCATAGCTCATAATAGTTTCACTCAGAGCTCTCTCCGCTTTGAGAGTAGGAAGGTTTATCTGGGTGAAATAGAAATAAACAATGCTTATGGTATAAATTTCAGCTATGAGAATGTATCAGAGAAACCTATCCTACTAAGCTATGAACCAATTACCAATCTTGTTAACACTACCTATAAAAAGCAGGCAATAGCGCCAGGAGAGAAAGGAACTTTAAAAGTAAATTTTTATCCAGAAGAAGAGGGGCCATTTAACGAACAATTATATATCATAGTAAATGAAAAAGAAAAAATAGAATTGAGTGTTTATGGTATAGTAGCTAGTATGTCCAAATCATATAAATCGCTTACGGATAATAGTAAGCTTTTCGGGGATAGAGATATCGCATTTATGGTAGTAGATGCGCAGACTTTTTTAGGTATCCCCTATGCAAAAGTATTTATAAAAAATGTAACGAATCAAAAGAGTTATATTGGTATTGCCAATCGATTTGGCGTGCTTATCAATAGAATTCCTGAAGGTAAATATAATATTCAAGCCTTAGTCAAAGACTATAGTAAAGATGTATTGGATATTAAGCTCGATGCAAATCGAAATATAGCCATGATACTTCTGGATAGACCTGAAGTGAAAGATACACTCGTTAAGAATGACTTTATCGTGAAGCCAATGCTAGTTCAAACAAAAGATTCTATAATTCCGGAAAAGGTAGTCGAGTTGAAAATAGAGCAACAAAAATTTATAGAGTCTATTGCTGTGGTAAACGAAGTAGAAGAAATTAAGGTCATGCCTCCATTGAAGATTGAAGCGATGACTAAATTCGAAACCCATGAGGAGCCAGTCTCAAATCGTAAGCCATTGAATTTAATCTTGCTCATTGACATTTCTAAATCGATGGAGAAGCCAAATAGAATTGGTGTTCTTAAGAAGAGTATCATCCATTTGATAAAAAACTATGAGGAACTGGACTATCTGGCTATTCTGACCTTTAATGATCGCGTAGAGGCTCTTATTGAGCGCAGTAAAGTGAAAAATAAAGATAAGTGCATAGCAAGCGTTCAGTCAATTTTGCCCTCTGGCACTACAGATGGTGTATTGGGGATAGACGTTGCATTTGATATGCTGAAAAAAAATTATATGCCAGAGGCTATCAATATGGTGGTAATAGCTTCTGATGGAAAAATGAATAAGTATGCCTACGATGATAAGGCTATGCTAGAAAAGATAGAAAAAATGAATGAGGATGGCATTCTTACTTCTGTCGTTGGATTTGGTATATCTCAGAGTTATAAGTCAAAGCTGAACCAAATGGCAGAGGCTGGAGGAGGCGTATATATAGATATGAATATCGATACGGAGAATCTAGAAGAAGTACTTTTGAATGATATATACTCCACGTTACTTCAACTAAAATAAGGATGTTTGTTTTATGAATACAGATGTAAGATGGTTTCTTAGTTTTCGGTTTTTTACTACGGTAGCTATGCAGATGAAGATCACTATTCTCAGTTATTTTTTGTATAAATTAAGCGGAGAAGCCATAGCGCTAGGCATGTTAGGCCTATATGAAGCACTTCCAAGAATTTTATTAGCTCTGCCTGCAGGCTATCAAGTTGAGCGTATGGAAAAGAGGAAGGCACTCGCTATTGTTGTAGGCAGTTATTTTATATTGACGCTACTATTATATCTAGCTATGAATTATTTCCAATCAAATCCGGATATATTAACAGAGGTAGTTTATATAAGTGTCTTCCTTATGGGAGTTATTGGCAGTATGGGGATGGGGGCCTCTGTAGCATTATTTTCAGCTATTATTCCAAAAGATAGAATGGCTCAATATTCTGCTATGAGCAGCAATGCATGGCAAATAGGCGCTATTGTAGGTCCAATACTAGGGGGCTATCTTATTAAGTTTTCTGGTTCAGAAAATGCTTTTTTAGTAGTGGTTTTTTTCTTATTCATTGCTTTACTTTCTATATTAAAACTCCCTAAGATTGAAAGTCAATTGCAGAATAATTTTAGTATAATTGATTCTATCCAAAAAATGAAAGAGGGCTTGACCTATGTGAAGGATAATAAGGTGATGCTTTGGGCCATTTCACTTGATTTGTTTGCTGTCTTATTTGGAGGTTGTATAGCTTTGTTGCCAATATTTGCTAAAGATATCCTTATCATAGATAGCGATGGCTATGGACATCTTAGAGCAGCTATGCCCCTAGGCGCTGCTATCACCATGTTATTTCTAGCTAGAAATCCTATACGAAAAGATACAGGAAAATGGTTGATGATTTTTGTTGGACTTTTTGGGTTAGCGACCCTGTGCTTCGCACTTTCAAGATCGTTTTATTTATCTCTTTTTATACTATTTCTCATGGGGGCATTTGATGCGGTGAGTGTAGTTATCAGAGGAGCTATACTCATGCTAGAGACCCCTGATCACATGCGCGCAAGAGTTACTTCTGTTAATTCTATTTTTATATCATCTAGTAATGAGATTGGAGCATTTGAAAGTGGATTTGCTGCTCAAATGCTAGGAACCGTCCGATCCGTTTTATTTGGAGGGAGTATGACACTTTTGTTTGTTACTATAGCTTGGAATAAAGCCAAGGTTCTCAGAAATTATTCCATGAAAGGATAATGTCTATGAAATTCAATTTTAATTATTCAACTTGGTCTTAACCATACACAATAATTCTTTTTCAGTTCGATAGAATTCTATACATGGCATAGCCGTATCTGTTAGTTCTGATCGCAACAGTTGGTCGAACGTAGGTCCTATATGCATGAGATTCTGATTCCAGTCATTAATAAGAATGGAAAAATAAGCTCCTTGCTCTATGACTCGAGTTGATAATTTTTTCTCCTTAGCCTCCCCTATAAATAATTCTGTAAATGCAGCATAATAAGTCATCCTATTCTCCTCCTTCATCACCAGTCCATAGCAGTCTCTTGACTCTCCTTTGTTCTCCAGTTTTTCTGCTAGTCGTACGAAAGCTTCCCCTATTCCCTTTCCGAAGTTCTGTGCTTTTTCTACTATAAGTGTTATGTCTTCTTCGATTTCATATGATTCTATTGGATTCATAATATGCATAATCTGAGTTTTTTTATTCTTCTATAGTTCCTATTTTGATTCGATTCCAGACTCGTTCATGGATATAATATAAAATTACTTTGGTTAGAAACTCTGTGGCGCCAATCTTGAGACCTGTTAGTGGGCTTCCTGTATATATCCATGCGATCAATATGGTATCAATTGAGCCAATGACACGCCAAGTCATTCCTTTTAGGAGACTAATTTTTCGCTGAGCCACCTTCTCCCCAAAAGTTTTGAAATAAATGCGCTCATGTACATAGTAGAGTACTATTTTTGTTAGTACTTCAGTCATACCTATTTTCAAGGCACTTAGAGGATCTGAAGTATAAAAATAGGAGATGACTATAGTATCCAGTGTTCCCACTATTCGCCAGGATATTCCTTTTAAAAAACTACGGTATCGTTTATCTTTTGGCATTTTTCAATAACCTTGATAGATGTTATGGTATAAAAGCAAAGATATGACTTCTATAATTTGAGAGATATGGAATTTTTATTAGCAAAGACGAGAAAAACAAGTCAGTTTCCTTTACCCCTAAGGCAAAAGTATCAATGGATTATTTGGCAAATAAGTCCAAGAGCCAGCTATATATATAGCTTTGTCTTTTAGTAAAAATTATGCGCTACTTCAGCCTTATTCTATCTTTAAGTTTATTTCTTTCATGCAAGAAAAAGAAAGATTCCTATAAAGTCCACTCAAGAAGTATTACGCAATCAGCCTATGTTTCAGGCATAGTAAATAGTGTTCGATATTTTTAAACAATTGACAGAAGAGCTAAATCAAACTCTACTTATTGTCACACACGACATGAGCTTCGCAGAAAGAACTCATCGTATCATAGAGATGGAAGATGGCAGAATCATTAGGAGCTAATTTGTTGCTCAAAATTATACAATATCACTTATCCAGACGCTCTTTCTTGGTTTTTTTTAGTAGACTAAATTTTTTAGAGGCTTCGTTCCAAAGATAAAAGTAGAATTCTTGTTCTACCTTAAATCCTATAGCTTCTTTTTTAGTTTTACAGATAGATGTAACTAATAGCTTACTAGTAGGAAAGAATAGGTATCTATCAAAGATGTCGTCACTGTCCTGACATTGGTTCGATGTATTTAGAGAGTTTATAGGTAATTTATAGATTAACCCTGTGCGACTATCTATCATCACACCCTGCGCGCAGTTTGTTCCGCAAAGCCATAATACTGTGATATAATTACCCCCGAACGATATTGTACCTGTTTCAAAGCCTTCTTTGATTTCTTTGACTTTATTTTTGTATGGGTTTGTCTTCCAATTGATTTTAGCTTTCTTCTTAAATTCTATTTTCCTAGCGGGATAGGTCATAAAATCTAATCCTTCGACAGATTGGCTGCAAATAACTGAGCTTGAGAATAAAGTTAAGGATAAAATAAAAGCTTTCATTTTGATTGTTTTAGCGTTTAATTTTCATCCATCCCTTTCAGTATCTTATAGTCTAGATAGAAGGTGCCAAAAGGTATGAAACAAGATATCATCAGTTTCAGTGGAAGGTCTTTATAACTCCAGTTTTTTTCCTCAGCAGTGAGAAAGAGCTGCAATGCAAATAAAACGAACAAGGCGCCATGGATAGAGCCAATCATACGCACAAAAGATGGGTCTCCCCAAAAATATTTCATAGGCATGGCGAAACCCATGAGTACGATAAGAGATAAGCCTTCTAAAAATCCTGCTAAACGCAGTCTGCTGATATTAGTATTAAATACATTCATAAATTTTATTTAACTCTTTTGCCCATATAAGTTTTAGTAATAAAAAATTTCTTACCTACGAAGCGCATATCTTCTTCCGAGTCGAGGTATATTTTAGTGTCTATTTTCATTTTTGATTTAGGAGTCGTAAAGATACCATCAATATAGTTTTTACTATCTATTCCCTTCCCTTTGAATATCAACTGTTGGAGATATATAGCTTTGTCAGATTTTATGATTTTTCCATAACAGAATCCATCGCCCCCTACATAGAAATTGACTAACGAGTTATCTAGATCTTTTAGTATCCAATTTCCCTCCAATGCGCCCCACTTAGTTTGACCTAAACTAGTTAAGCTCCATAAAATACAAGTTAGTAATAGAATTCTCCCTCTCATTTTCAGATCTAGATTGACTATTGCTTTTTAGGTTTATAATTCGATTGTTTTAAAATCTCCTTTGGTGAGGCAGCTAGCAGTTCTTTTAGTGGTTTGTTGGCTCTAGATTGATATGCTTTTATGATTTGCCAACCTGTCCATGCTCCTACCATACCTGGGCTCTCACTCGGCATGCCAGGTGTAGTGGGACCCTCTTCGGTCATTCGTTTGAGGACCATGACTTCCGTACTGTATAGTACTTTATTTTCTTTAAAATAAGCCCATATTTCGTATTCATTTTCTTCACACCACTTCATCTGAGCCTCTGTGTAGCCGATTTTGACGGCGTCTTTCATATCTGGGCATATCTTGTCTAAATAATAAAATTCCTTGCCTTTTTCTAACATTGCATAGATAAGCTCGCTGTGTACCTCTTTTGCAGCCTGTTTTTCTCGGATTAGATTATATTCTACTAACATGATGTTTCGGGCTAGATAGTCTCGTTGGTTCCACTCTATCATATAGCTATATCCTTCGTAAATAGTCTTGTATAGAGAGAAGTTTTTTCCTAGATAATTAAACCAATTGAATCCGATGGTGTCTTCTCCATAACTGAATGCTGAGATAGGATTTGCACCGTTAGGTGAAATGAAAAATGAGTAGATAGTGCTGGTTTTTTTTTCTGGAAAGTATTTGGACAGGTGGTGATAACAAATGCCTAATTCTTTTTCTATTTCCAACACTTTAGGGGTGATGTTTTGATCCAAGGTATCCATAATAGAGGGATACTCTTCGCTGAGGAAATTAGAAAGATGTGGTCTATAATAGTAAGAATTTTTAGCATCAATGCTCCCTAATCCCATCAATTTTTCTATGTAGAAGGTATATACATCTCCATATTTTTGAATCATAGTTTTTTCTGAGATTCCAAAATTTGTCGTATCAAATTTTCTCAAATCTAGGTCGAAACGCTTTATTTTAATAGGCACCGCTCCTGCTGAGTCCTTTCTATCACAGGAAGAAAATAGAACTAGGACACATATGATGGAAAGGTAAAGACTTATCCGGAACATAGAATAATTGGAGCTCATTTATTTAGGCGTATCTGCGATACTTTGTATAGTAGTCTCAGCGCCAGAATTAGTTATAGGTTGGGCGGTATGATCTGTTTTGACAAAATAGAGCCCCAGCAGACCAGCCAGTAAAAGCATGATCGCTAATGGCAAAAAACGTTTGATAAGACGAAGGCTTGTTTCTGGATTTTCCTTTACATCTTCTGCTATTTCAGTTATAAAATTCTTGTCATTTAGACTCATATTCTTATTTTTCACAAAAATATAGTATTTAAAATCTAATATTGTGAATTATTACTAAATATAGATGTTAGGACATTAATTTGTAATATAATCATCTAAAGCAATAGTATGATAAAAATAGATAATAAATGATAGCAGTTATAGGCGGTGGTCTGGCAGGAACGGCACTTGTCAAACTTCTAGCAGAGAAAAAACTTAATTTTGATTGGTATCGCGATAAGACTCCTTCTGCTAGCCATATATCATCGGGTATATTAAATCCTGTCACAGGTAGGCGCTATGCGAGCTCCTGGAGATATGATGAGTTGATAGCCGCAGCTACCGTATTTTATGGTGAATTTCTGAAGCCCATAAGGCTCGAAAAACACTTCACACCTTATAAGGAAGAGTCTAGTATCGATAATATCATTCGAGGGAAGGAAAACTACTTATCTAAAATCAATGAGCACTGGCTAGAGGTCAAGGCTAGCTATCAGCTTCAGACAGGAGCATTTATAAATTATTACACGGATCTACTATCCGAGAAACATGCTGTGATACATCAAGCGTTTAATCATGGCGATTTATTGCCTGATGGAAATGCTTGGACTTATCGTGGACGAATCTACAGTCAGGTTCTATTCGCCGAGGGAATTTTTGTACGAAACAATCCATTTTTCAATTACATAGATTTTCAGCCTAATAGAGGGGAAGCACTCCTACTCGATATCTATGCGAATAAACCAGAGGCAGTTAAAAAATACGGCAAGTTTATCTGTCCTTTTGGAGAACAGTTTTGGGTAGGATCTTCCTTTGATAAAGTAGATTTTCAAGTACCCTTAACTACCGAGAAGACGAAGCAAGACCTAATACAAGCACTCCCAAACCTCATAGAAGGCACGGATTACAAAATTCTAGACCACCAAGGCGCGCTGCGCTCTACTACCTTTGACCGCAGACCCATTATCGGCGAACACCCGCAGCATAAAGGACTCTTTATCTTTAATGGCTTTGGCACTAAAGGTGCATCGCTCATACCCTGGTGTGCAGGGCAGTTATTTGGCACTATTTCAGATTCAAAAGACTTATATCACGAAATTTCTATATTAAGATTATCTTAGAAAATTTATTTTACCTCCTTAACTAACTTCTCTTAAATTTGTTTTTTTATTATATGAAGTCATTATTAATTACAGGAGGAGCAGGATTTATAGGATCCCATGTGGTGCGCCGCATGGTCAATAACTATCCAGAGTACAAAATTTACAATTTGGATAAACTCACGTATGCGGGTAATCTAGAAAATTTAAAAGATATTGAGGCTAAGCCTAACTACGAATTTATCAAAGGAGATATTCAAGATTTTGACTTTGTCAATAAGATATTTCAAGATAAGAATCTAGACGGAGTCATACACCTAGCGGCGGAGAGCCATGTAGATAGAAGTATAACCAATCCACTAGAGTTCGTGATGACGAATGTGGTAGGCACCGTCAATCTCCTCAATGCCGCCAAAAACCACTGGGGAATTAACCTATCCGATAAAAGATTTTATCATGTATCTACCGATGAAGTCTATGGTGCACTCGGTGAGGTGGGTTTATTTACCGAAGATACCAAGTATGATCCGCATAGTCCTTATTCGGCTTCCAAAGCTAGCAGTGACCATTTCGTAAGAGCATATTATGACACCTATGGTCTGCCTGTAGTCATATCCAATTGTTCTAACAATTATGGTTCACACCATTTTCCGGAGAAGTTGATTCCACTTTGTATTCATAATATAAAGAATAACAAGCCACTTCCTATTTATGGCGATGGAAAATACACGAGAGATTGGCTTTTTGTAGAAGACCATGCGCGTGCTATCGATGATGTATTTCATAAAGGAAAATTAGGAGAAACCTATAACATAGGAGGATTCAATGAATGGCAAAATATAGATTTGGTTAAGCTCCTCTGCGATGTCATGGATGAGAACCTTGGCCAAGAAATAGGAACAAGTCAAAAATTGATCACATTCGTCAAAGATAGACCAGGGCATGATCTGCGCTATGCTATAGATGCGTCCAAGATAGAAACTGAGCTGGGCTGGAGACCATCGGTCACCTTCGAGCAGGGGCTTGAAAAAACGGTAGCGTGGTATCTAGCGAATGATGAATGGCTGAATAATGTGACGAGTGGCAACTACCAGGATTATTATTCAAAACAATACCAGTCTTCGTGATTCAAACTGAACTGATTAGTGGTAAGAGATTTTTAGTCACAGGTGGTGCTGGATTTATTGGTTCTCACATAGTACGCTCCTTATTAGAGCATCGAGCTTCAGTCAGAGTGCTCGACAATTTGCTGACGGGTCATTATGAGAATATAGAAGAGCACACTTCCAATCCCAATTTTGAATTTATAGATGGAGATATCACCAATCTTGTGACTTGTCAATCTGCCTGTAAGGATATAGACTATGTATGTCACCAAGCAGCGTTAGGCTCAGTGCCTCGCTCCATTTTATTTCCAGAAAAGACGAATGAAATCAATGTTTCTGGTTTTGTCAATATGCTTATTGCAGCTAAAGACAATAAAGTCAAACGCTTCGTCTATGCCAGCAGTTCATCCGTATATGGAGACGAATATAGTCTGCCCAAAGTGGAATCTAAAATCGGAGCTCAGCTTTCACCTTATGCAGTATCTAAATACACCAATGAACTTTATGCTAATGTGTTCGCCAAGTCCTACGGATTAGAGACCATCGGTTTGAGATATTTTAATATTTTCGGTCCAAACCAAGACCCTAATGGTCCCTATGCTGCGGTGATTCCTCTTTTTATATCTCAGTTATTGCAAGGACAGACGATTAAAATAAATGGCGATGGTAAGACAACACGTGATTTCACTTATGTAGCCAATGCAGTGCAGGCAAACCTGCTGGCGCTAATGACTCCTAATGAATCTGCTGTCAATCAAGTTTATAACATCGCCTGCGGTGCGAACTTTTCCCTATTAGACCTAGTGGCTAATATAGAAGCCGCTACTGGCAGAAAAGCGATATTAGAACACCAAGATTTTCGACAAGGAGATATTAGAGATTCCTTAGCTGATATTTTCAAAGCTAAATCTTTATTGGGTTATGACCCAAAAATTGATTTTAATCTAGGAATAAAAGAAACTGTGATCAAATTTTTGGGCCGCTATGTCAATTCTTAAACTGTAAAGGTCTATTTTGACTGAGATAGTTTATCCAAAAAACAAAACTACTATGAGTGCTTAGGTCACCACTGGCCAAAATCTCAATACAAAATCTCAAATTGATTTCATAATTTGCAAGCCACACGTGAGTTCTTTTATTGACTGAGTTAGGAATGGAATTTTATATTCTACTTCGAGTTTGGGGCTAGCAAATCTTTCCATATTAGTTTCTGGATTTTGATAAATAGGGAGTATGGTGGCTCCTAGGCTTTGTGAATAGCTTTTCATAAATTGCTCATCGATTCTTTATTTTTATATCTATCACAACTGTAAATTTAACAATTTAGTAAGAGCTTTTCTATAGTTTCCGGATAATATTTGAATTCTAAGTCATGTATTTTTGATTGAATAGAAATTAAATGATCCTCTTCTGTTAATGGAAATTTTTTTTGAAATATGATTTCCCCTTTATCGAATTCTTCGTTGACATAGTGAATGGAGATGCCATGTTCTTTCTCATTATTAGCTAATATCGCCTTATGAACGCGATCTCCATACATCCCTTTTCCGCCATATTTCGGGAGGAGCGCAGGGTGAATATTGATGATTTTTTTGGGAAAAGCAGCAAGGAGAGATTCTGGTATAAGGGCTAGAAAGCCCGCAAGAATAATTAAGTCTACACCATATAATTTATTTATAAACACGTCGCTAGCGAGCTCCTCTTTTGTAATGAGTATAGTTTCGACGTTTAGAGACTCAAAGCGCTGGAGGACCCTTGAATTAGGGTTATTGCAGACGAGGAATTTAAATTCTACCTCGACTGAATTTTGAAAATAGTGATAAATGTTTTCCGCATTGGAGCCGCTACCAGATGCGAATACGGCTATTTGTTTTGAGAGGTGAGATTTTACCACTACATATAATTTTTTAGAGATTTACTTCGCTGTAAATATAATTCATCAAAAGTTTAACATGCTTTAGATTTTAGAGTCTTGTGTATTAGTTATATAAAACGTAAATTTGTAATGTATGTTATTTAATGCCTCATTATAGTCACTCATGCTTATTTCAAGTTATAAACCATTTCATGTTCATAAACTAAACTATGCCTAGAGCTATTGTCATAGGTGCCGGTATTGCTGGGTTAGCTTCGGCACTGCGTCTGCGAGCATCAGGAATGGGGGTGGATGTCTTTGAAGCGAATGATTATCCAGGAGGCAAATTGCATGCCTTTGAGCTAGATGAGTATCGATTTGATGCCGGCCCTTCACTCTTTACTATGCCTGAATTAGTTACAGAGCTTTTTCAATTGTTCGGGGAATCCTCAGAGGACTATTTTGAATATAGTCGTAAAGATTCAGTTTGCAATTATTTCTGGGATGATGGGATCCGCTTTGCGGTAAATTCAGATAGAGAGATTTTTGTGAAAGAAGCTGCCGCAAAATTTGGGATAGAGTCTTCATTATTATTAGCATATCTGAAAAAGAGTCAGAAGAAGTTTGAACTTACAGCACCACTATTCTTAGAGAAATCGTTACATAAAATTAGCACCTATTTGTCCAAAGACACACTCAAGGCGTTCCTTCAAATGTATGATATGGGAATTTTTACTAGCCTCGACGCCCTCAATCTATCAGAAATTCAGGAACCTCATTTAGTGCAGCTATTCAATCGCTACGCTACCTATAATGGATCTTCGCCATATCGCACTCCAGGCATTATGAGCATGATTCCGCACTTAGAGCTGCATTTGGGCACTTATTTCCCAAAAAATGGGATGCATAGTATTACAATGAGCCTTTATGAGTTAGCAGTCAAACAAGGGATTCAGTTTCATTTTAACCATTATGTAGAAAAGATCATTGTGGAAAAAAATCAAGCGAAGGGAATACGAACAAACAATAAAGATTATTTTGCAGATAACATTGTATCTAATATGGATATTTATTCTACTTATAAGAAATTGCTGCCAGATCAGTCTCACCCTGGCCGAACGCTGAGCCAGGAGCGCTCTAGTTCTGCCATTATTTTCTACTGGGGAGTGAAGAAATTGCTGCCAGAGCTCGATTTGCATAATATTTTCTTTAGCGGGAATTACTCGGAAGAGTTTGAACATATTTTCGACCATAAAACATTGTTTCAAGATCCGACTATTTACATCAATATTACAAGCAAGGAAAATCATAGCGATGCTCCATCTGGATGTGAAAACTGGTTCGTAATGATCAATGCTCCTGGAGATTATGGACAGAATTGGCAGGAACTGGTCGCTCAGGCTCGTGAAAGTATAATCAATAAATTAAATCGTTTGCTAGGTATTGACTTGGCTTCTCTTATTGAGGTAGAAGATTCGCTCACACCCCCTCAAATTGAAGAACGCACGAGTAGCTATAGGGGCGCGTTATATGGTGCTGCGAGTAATTCAAAGTTTGCGGCTTTTCTAAGGCACCCCAATTTTTCTCATCAGTTGAAAAATTTATACTTCGTAGGGGGTTCGGTTCACCCAGGAGGAGGAATTCCTCTCTGTCTTTTATCTGCTAAAATTACTTCTGAATTAATTAATTCTGATAAATGATCAAGCCTATGTCATATAAAAACTCTATATCTATTTTTTCCATTTGGCTAGTGACCATTTCTGGTATTATTGGAATCTATCTTGGTCATATGGACTGGTTCATATCTAAAACGCCTACAAATTTGATTCTTGGATTGGTCCTTTTGTACTGGAATTTTCCACCAAAAAACGGTCAGCGTAGTTGGGTGACTTGGCTCATAGTTTATCTGATAGGAATGGCCGTAGAACTCATAGGAGTTAATACGGGTTTGCTTTTTGGAAGTTATCATTATGGAGAGAATCTAGGAATTAAAGTCTACGGAGTTCCTTTTTTAATTGGCATTAATTGGGTAGTACTGACTTTTCTTACAGCACATTTATCCAAACGATTTATCCAGAATAAATGGTTATCCATCCTCTTCGGATCTTTTTTAATGGTATCACTCGATTTTTTCATCGAACCCACAGCGCCTATTTTTGACTTTTGGCATTGGGATAGCGGATATGCTCCTTTTAGAAATTTCGTCGACTGGTTTGTTGCTTCCTTTATTTTACAGATTATTGTCAAAAATGATCTGCCGGAAGAGTCGAATTCTTTTCCTATACACCATTTAGCATCTCAATTCGTTTTTTTTGGTTTTTTCTATGTCTACTTCAAATTTTGATTTTGCCATTATTGGTGCAGGAGCAGCCGGACTTCATTTAGCTCTGGCTATGTGTGAGGATCCATACTTTTGCCACAAGCGGATTCTAATCCTTGAAAAATTAGCGAAAGACCAAAATGATCGGACCTGGTGCTTTTGGGAAAAAGGGAATGGACTATGGGATGAGATAATACAGCAAAGTTGGTCCAAAGGTGAATTTTTTCACAAAGAGAAGAGAGCCCCTCTTTCTTTATCGCCTTATCGATATAAGATGCTTCGCTCCATTGATTTTTATGAGTATGCAAAGCGAAAGATTTCTGCTAGCTCTCAATTTCAGTGGGTAGAGGAGGACGTTCAAGAGGTAGTAAATGGTGCCCCAATTCAAATCAATGGGTTGAGATCATTTTATACGGCTGAAATGGTCTTTGATAGCCGTATACCAACTGATTTTATTAAGGCTGAGGACTCCTATACTCGGATTTTACAGCATTTCAAGGGCTGGGTTATAAAAACGGATTATGATGTCTTTAATTCAGATAGATTCACCATGATGGATTTTAGATTAATATGGCCAGAATCTACAAGCTTTACCTATGTTTTGCCTTTGAATAAACGCGAAGCTTTAATAGAGTTTACACTATTTACCTCTTCCTTGCTTCAAAAAAATGATTACGAAGTAATGTTGCAAAGTTACATAAATGATATATTGAAAATTCAAGAATATGAGATTGTAGAGCATGAGCAAGGTCTCATTCCTATGAGTGATTTCCCTTTTGAAAACTATTCTGTAGGAAATCATATTCGCATAGGCACAGGCGGCGGATGGGTTAAGCCATCTACGGGCTATTCATTCAAGAATTGTGAGCGCAATTCTCGGAAATTAATTGCAAATATAAAACTGAATAAGCAGCCAAACGATGGTCTTATAAAAATGAAATTTCGCATCTACGATATTTTATTTCTCGATGTACTCTATCGGCAAAACTATCGAGGGCCAGAACTTTTTAATATCATGTATACAAAAATTCCTGTACAGACTATCTTTGCATTTCTAGATGATCAAACTAATTTCAAGCAAGATCTATCTATTATGTTCCGTTTTCCATGGACGCCATTCCTTTTCTCTGTAGTAAAAAAAATATCTCATATATGGAACAAGTCCTAAACTGCCTCGTCTGTAACTCGAAAAAATTTAAGTCATTTATAAAGACCAACTCAATGATGCATGAGCTGGGATCGAAGAAGTATAATTTTGATCAATGCGAAAATTGCGGATTAGTTTTCCTGAACAACCGCGTTCCAGAGTCCGAGTTAGGTCCTTTTTATTCTGAGAACTATCTGCCGTATCGCACAGAAGAGGCTTGGGGCAAGTATGCAAACTTTGTCAAAAGAGATCAACAAAATATCGATCAAGCTCGAGTAAAAAGAGTTAAAGATTTTCATAATTTGACCACAAAAAGTCGTATACTAGATGTGGGGTGCGGTAAGCCAACTTTTCTAGCTCAATTATATAAAGATACTCCTGCACACCTCACTGGTATAGATTTCAGTGACGAAGGGTGGAAAAACAATTCAAAAAACTATAGTGAGCTAGAGCTAAGAGTAGGAGAGGTTGCTGATCTTAAAGGAGAAAATGCTGTAGATGTCATGACCATGTGGCATTATCTGGAGCATGATTATACGCCACAGAAGCATTTGAAAAATCTGCTAGATTTGACACACTCCGAAACCAAACTTATTATCGAAGTTCCAAATTTTGATAGCTATACAAGAAAAAAATTCGGTGAACATTGGGCTGGGTATCATACGCCGCGCCATACTGCGCTTTATTCACCACATAATATAGAGATTCTTCTGAAAAATAGTGGCTGGCAAGTAGAAAAAATTCTAACATATGGCACCCTAGATTCCTACACACTTCATTGGATGAGCGAAATGGAGCGGAAAGGAATTGATTGGTCGAGTTCTATGGAGTCTAGATTTATAGGATTTGTGGCAGGAATGATTATTCATAAACCCATTTATATGTGGCAGAAACATATATCTATGGGTTTTTTGACGGTCATAGCTAAACCATCATAATTAGGGAAAGGTTACGTTGCGTGGTTAAACTAAATAACTGGCGGAAGATAAGACTCTAAAATACTTATACCCCCCCAGGTTCCTAAAGATTTATAAGGCTGAAATCGTATAAACATTTCTTCTTTGTACCAATCTATTTCCCGTGTTTTCTTAATAGCGACTTTGTGCTCAGGACTGTTATAGGCAAAGTTTTTGAGGTCGTCCAAAGATTTCCAAACACTAAATGTAGCCATCTGCACTAAGGGTGCTTCACCTATACCTTTGGTGTAAAGTAGCCCTGGGCAGCCAGCCTCAATGGGTCGCTGCGAAGTAGGAACATAACGCCAAAACTGAAGTAAATTTCGTGGGCGAATGGTCGCTCGGGTAATTACCGCAAAGAGGGGATTAGACTCATCAATATCTGCAGACGGCATAAACGGATTTTCTCCCGACCAAAGCCCCGTGGCTTTCCTTACCTTCATAAAAATAGTCCAGTGCTCGCTGCTATGTGTTTGGTATCGTTTGAAAATAGCTGCTTGTTCGAAAAATTGTTGAGCATATTCTTCATCATCCCATACGCCGAGTAAGGCATATACCCCCCAGTCAGGGAGAGGATTAAACCCAAGATCCTTTCCACTTCCCATGAGTTTGTAAAATTGTAGTCCAGGCGTCTTGCTTATGTGAGCATGTGCAAATTGCATTTGGAAAAAAGCCCATATTTTATCTGATAAGGTAGAAAAGCGAAATAAAGTCAAGGTAGAAACAGAGTTCATTTTTTCTATATTAGTCAGACTAAGAATGGATTATTCTTCATTTCATCGCCGATAGTTGTTTCATCACCATGACCCGAATAGACTATGGTTTCTTCTGGCAGTATGAAGAGTTTGGTCTTGATGGTGGATATAAGTGTGTCAAAATCTCCGCCCGGAAGGTCTGTTCGTCCTATACTCATTCTAAATAGTACATCTCCTGCTATTAATATTTGATGCTCTTCACTGTAGAAGCTCAAGCTACCAGCGCTATGTCCCGGTGTAAATAGAATAGTCAAAAGAGAATTTCCAAAACGGATCTCATCTCCTTCTTTTAAATCTACTTCGATAGGCGGGCTAGGCTCTATGGGCATATTGTATAGCTTTCCTGCTTGAATACTTCGCTCCAGATTGTATTCATCTAAGAAACTAGCTTCTAGTTTTAATCCCCACGTCTCCGCTACATATTTATTGCCACAGATATGGTCAAGATGACAGTGCGTATTGATGAGTTTTATTGGCTTTAGGTTATTCTCAGAAATAAAGTCCACGAGTTCTTCTCGTTCATGATGAAAATAGCAGCCCGGGTCTATTATGATGCATTCCTTGGTCTCATCATAGATGATATACATGTTTTCCTGAATAGGATTGAAGGTAAATTTTTTTATTTGCATTAGTACAAAATAGGGGTGAATAAAAAGGAATATTCCTCTTCATTTTCAATCAGTAAAACACAATATTTATCGTGGTTATTCTTATATTGAAATTGAAAATCAGCCAGTTTGTCCTCCATAATTACTTTCTTGTGATAAAGCTCTTCCAGATGTGTAATAAATACGTTCCATTCTTCACTATTCTGACTTTGGTCTAGTATTCTCCTACCTAGTATAGTCTGTGAAGGCTTTTGAAAAATGAGGATAGGATAGTTTGAAATCTTCTGATCTAGGAGCAATGTTCTAATTTGTAGAAAATGTTCTCCTTGCATTTCCATGACTTTCTCTATACTGAATAAATTGTCTCGCTTTGCCAAATAATCTGATTTTCGACAAAGTTAGAAAATAGTATACTATCCATTTTGAAAATCTAATTCTGGACTGACAATCTCTTTGATTTTAAATTGACGAAAAAATATTTTTTGTACATTTGTTTCATATGCAGAAAACCACCGAATCAGAATCGCTCTACACTGATTTAGAGTCTCAAAGCCCAATAGATATTCTCACATGGATGAATGATGAGGATAAAAAGGTAGCTCTCGCAATCGAAACTATTCTTCCTGATATAGATAAATTTGTAAATGCTACAGTGCCTAAATTATCTGCGGGGGGTCGTATGTTTTATATCGGTTCTGGCACTAGTGGTAGGTTAGGAGTGGTAGATGCTTCGGAGCTTCCACCTACATTTGGTGTAGCATTTGAAAAGGTGATAGGCATTATAGCTGGGGGAGATGGTGCTATCCGCAAAGCCGTCGAAGGGGCAGAAGATGATAGAACACAAGGTTGGCAAGATCTTAAAAATTGGAATATTTCTTCCGACGATGTAGTTATAGGTATAGCCGCTAGTGGTACTACTCCTTATGTCATTGGTGCACTCGAGGCTTGTCAGAAACATCATATAGCGACTGCATGTATTACCTGTAATGCTGCCGCGCCTATTTTAGGTGTCTCAGATTATCCTATAGTAGCCGTAGTCGGTCCTGAGTTTATCACAGGCAGCACAAGGCTTAAAGCAGGGACTGCTCAGAAGTTGATATTAAATATGATTTCGACGACTCTTATGATAAAGCTAGGTCACGTAAAAGGAAACAAGATGGTTGACATGCAGCTTTCCAATGATAAATTAGTAGATAGGGGTACGAAAATGATTATGGCTGAAATAGGAAGAGAATACGAGGAATGCAAGGAATTATTGTTGAAGTATGGAAGTGTGCGAAAGGCTGTCGATAATTATTTGATGTGATGATTTGGAGTTGTGATGATGAGATAATTTGATTATTTGAAAATGACGGCGACTTCATGCTAACGTATAACTACAACTTAAAACTAAACACTCATAACTAATAACTATCAATGCTCGTTAAAACCTTTGGAAGTGCCGTATATGGAGTAGATGCTGTGACTATCACTATAGAGGTAGGCATTGATAAAGCGGGTACTAAATACTATATGGTCGGCTTACCAGATAATGCCGTCAAGGAAAGTTTGCAGCGTATTGAAATGTCTTTGAAGCATGTTGGGTATAAAATGCCTCGGTATAAAATCGTTATTAACCTAGCACCAGCCGATATCAAAAAAGAAGGCTCAGCTTATGATTTACCTATAGCCATCGGAATACTGATAGCTAGTGGACAGATAGAAGATAAAATTGATGTGAGTAAATATGTCATAATGGGTGAATTGTCCTTAGATGGATCCATTCAACCTATAAGGGGCGCTTTGCCTATTGCTGTTCAGGCTAGAAAGGAAAATTATGATGGCTTTATTCTTCCTAAATATAATGAACGAGAAGCTGGCATAGTAGATACTCTAAAGGTATACGGCGTGGATAGTCTGCAAGATGTAGTGGACATTATTGAGCAAAACAAAGAGATTAAACCTGTTTTTGTAGATACGCGGGCAGAGTTTGAGGAAAATATGAAGAGCGTGCGCTATGACTTTACCGATGTCAAAGGACAGGACAATATCAAACGGGCTATGGAAATAGCAGCTGCTGGAGGGCACAATCTCATACTCATAGGACCTCCAGGAGCAGGCAAAACTATGCTTGCCAAGCGTATGTCTTCTATTCTGCCTCCTCTAAATCTCTATGAGTCTCTCGAAACGACTAAGATCCACTCAGTGGCTGGTCTATTAAATAAAGGCGATTCCTTGGTCTTTGAGCGTCCATTCCGAAGTCCTCACCACACGGTAAGTGATGTAGTATTATTATAAAATGCGGCTTTTTATTGCTTCATTCATTCTATGATTATTTAAAACATCCCATAATGAGGGTTTGTATTTAAAATCAAAAAATAATGGATTAATTTTATTATGATAATAAATTATATTGGGTATTTTTTTTATCGTTTCAAGATGATTCTCTAAACGACCGTAATTGTCATAATTAAACTCAATCCCTTGCCTTAGAATATTATATACTTTTTCTTTTTTATTAATAACCAACTCTATTTTTTGTGTAATATAAGAATTTTTAAAAAAAATAGATATTAAACAAAAATCATTATCAATAGAAAAGTAATAGATTTTGTCTATACAGATTTCTACAATTTTTGCACATGTAGTTCGATCAAACTCAGTTTTTTTCATTATATCATAAAATGTATCAAAATTAGAATAATCTTCAACATTAACCTCAATATCTTTAATTTTTTTAATAATTGATTCTTTTTCCTTTATGATTTTGTTTAGTTCTTTAGCATTTGATTCTTTTAAATCGAAATAGTATTTTTCTAATGCAATTGGATCTTTCAAATAAGCAATTTTAGAATTTTCAATATTTTTAATAACTTCTTCTTCTCTATCTTTGATGGATTTTAGGATTTTTTTCAGATTATTTAAACTTGAGAATAATAGTTTATTATTTTCTTGAATTTCATCCATTGCTTTTCCATTAAATTCATATCTAAAAACCTCATCTAGTATTATACCATCTAAATTTTCTATTGAGTACCCTTTGTTTAAACAATTTCTAGCTTTAGTTCTTTTGGAGGAACACATGTAATATCTATCTTTTCCATTAGACCTGTTTCGGGCAAACATACTACTACCACAGTATGAACACACCAATTTGTCTTTTAAAATATAGATGAATTTTGTATTTTTAACTGAAGTGTCATTTCTTTCAGAAAGTCTAATCTGTACTTCATCCCATAAATCTTTATCTATAATTGCTGGTGCTTCAAAATAATCAAAAAGTTTTGTATTAGATTTGTCGTCAGGATTAACCTTAACTTTTCGTTGACCCTTGTAAATTGTATTAGTTAAAATTGTGTAGATTGTACCATCTTTCCATTTAATTTGTGCAGGGTTTATAGGTGGTTTTTGTTTTTCTTTAAAGTTTATTAAGTCTTTATACTTTTTATTATATCTAGTTTTTATATTGTCAGCATTCAAAATATTAGCAATTTTTTTTGTACCATACCCATTTAATGATAAATCAAAAATTCTTTTAATTGTTAATTCTTCTTCATCATCTATAATTAACATTCCTTTATCATTTTTTTTATAACCGTAAGGTAGGTTTATGAATCCAACGCTCTTACCCTCTTTAATTTTATCTCTAATCCCACTTCGACTTCTTTTCTTTATTAATAATGCTTCAGTGTTAGCGAATTCCATAAGTATAGTGAAATAGATGGTGAACATCCCGTCTCTATTCCCATTTCTCAATGAAACAATTTCAGGTTCCTTAACATAAATTGGTATTTGTTTTTCTGAAAAATAATTAATTATATTATT
>Ga0208082_1000021_pt1 | contig 42279 bp, 40 predicted proteins | sample LakMenE09Jun09ns_FD_150683 | JGI IMG/M metagenome (GOLD analysis project Ga0208082, IMG submission 150683) | Freshwater microbial communities from Lake Mendota, WI - 09JUN2009 deep hole epilimnion ns (SPAdes) | ecosystem: Environmental > Aquatic > Freshwater > Lake > Epilimnion/Euphotic zone ... | reverse complement strand
TGATTATATTATTTCTACAGCAAGAGCCCCAACCTACAAAAGCCCAACCATTATTCTTTCCAAGAACATATTCACGGGTATATATCCAGCGCTCAACACCTTTGTATAGTCCTATAGCTCCGTTAGGACAGTTTGTTACAGGCTTAGTAGCTACATCTGGTGGGAGGCATATAGGAGTGACCTCTTGCACTATCGGAGCATTCATACTTACCGTAGTATTGACAGTTGACGTAACAATAGTCAATTGTTCACCACCATATGTAATTCCTGAGCAATCTCTGTAGAGAGAAAGAGTAAATCGATACCTACCTGTATTGGTATCAATCTCCCTGTAGGTAAGATCCGCACCCATGATGTGGGTAGCTGCTAAATCTTGAAAAAGAAACATGGCAAGAATAAAAGCAATACTTACTTTCGCTCTTTTACACACATTGTCCATAATACTATTTCTATACATGTTGAAAAAAATTTCGAACTGTAAATTTAATACATTTTTTTGACTTTCTGGATTAAAATTTTTCATAACAATTTACATTTAATTTTAGGGAAAAATCCTAAGTTGATTATTTGAATACAAAAATGAGGTAAAAAATATAGGAAATTACTGTCAAAAATTCGGCGGTGTTAACATTAAAATTGCTAAATATTAATGCTAGATAATTGATTTATAGATATAAATTGATATTTTTTGTTAATGGCAGCCAATTCGTATAGACTGACTCATATTCACTTAAAATACCCTCTGCCAGCTTGATGTTAACTAAGCATCATCTAAGCACTTTTTTGAGCTCTGCATTGTTTTGAGCTCTTTGGCCAAATAATGTCCAGTTAGACTTGTCTTATTTATAGCAATTTCTTCTGGAGTACCTTTTGCTACTATGTTTCCGCCTGCTTTCCCTCCTTCTGGACCCATGTCTATAATGTAATCTGCCATCTTAATAATATCCAAGTTATGCTCTATGACTAGAATGCTGTTTCCCTTATCTACTAGTCGCTTTAGGACGTTATAAAGCATTTGAATATCCTGAAAATGCAGTCCTGTGGTTGGCTCATCTAGTATATACATGGTATTGCCGGTATCCCTTTTACAGAGCTCTGAGGCGAGCTTCACGCGCTGCGCTTCACCCCCCGATATAGTAGTGGATGGTTGCCCGAGTTTGAGATAGCCTAGACCCACATCTTCTAGCGTCTTAAGTTTCTGATAAATACTAGGTAAATGCTCAAATACCTGCGCAGCATCTGCTATAGACAGATTCAGAACATCATAAATAGACAGATGTTTATACCGAATGTCCAGAGTCTCTCTATTATAGCGCTTGCCTTGACACTTCTCACAGGGCACTTGAATATCGGGGAGAAAATTCATCTCAATCGTCTTTAAACCCGCGCCCTCACAGCCTTCACAGCGCCCTCCTTTTACATTAAAGCTAAACCGCCCCGGTTTATACCCCCTAATTTTAGACTCCATGGTGTCTGAGTATAGTGTTCGTATCAGATCAAATACTTTCATATAGGTAGCAGGATTGGATCTAGGGGTTCGCCCTATAGGACTTTGATCTATGCTGATGACCTTATTGATATGCTCGAGTCCTTCGACCGACCTATAGGGCAAAGGAATTGTATGTGATTTGTAAAAATACTGTGACAAGATAGGTTGCAATGTTTCGCTTATCAATGTACTTTTACCACTGCCTGATACGCCTGTAATACAGCAAAGAACGCCCAGTGGTATCTTAACGTCCACTTCCTTTAGATTGTATCCATTTGCGCCCTTAATAGTTAACCATTTTTCAGGTTTAATCCTTTTTCTAGGCAGATCAAAATCCAACTTTCCTGCTAGATAATCTGCTGTGGCCGTTTTCATTTTCATAAAAGCTTTAGGAGAGCCTGCAGCTATAATTTCTCCTCCGAACTCTCCAGCCTTGGGACCAATATCAATAAGAAAATCACTCTCCAACATAATCTCCTTATCATGCTCTACTACTATGATATTATTTCCTAAATCTCGCAGTTTTTTCAAAGATTTTATTAACTTATCATTGTCGCGCGGATGCAGGCCGATAGAGGGCTCATCTAGGATATACGTGATTCCCATAAGCTCAGAGCCTATTTGTGTAGCTAATCGAATACGCTGCGCCTCACCACCAGATAGACTTTTGCCACCACGATTAAGATTTAAATAATGCAATCCCACATTAATAAGGAAACCTAAGCGATCACGTATTTCCTTTAAAATATCCTTTGCTATCTTATTTTGATTATCAGAAAAATAGTTTTCTAAGTCATCAAACCAAACGAGTAATTCATCCAAACCCATCTGGCTCAGCTCTGAGATATTCTTTTCTTTTATTTTAAAAAATAAAGATTCTTTTTTTAACCGGTTTCCTTCACATGTGGGGCAAGGACTTGGCTGCATAAAGGTCTCTGCCCAGTTCTTGATCCAATCACTTTCACTATGATAAAAATTATTATACACGAAAGAAGAAACACCATGATTAAAATTGGAATAAACGAGCGGAATTTCTTTGTCATATTCGTCGTCTCCCTTGTCGTTTCCGAAAAGCAATAAATTGACCTCGAGATCTGTAAGTTTTGATATTGGAGCGCTTATATCTATTTTATTCATCTTGGCGAACTGCTTGACGGTTTCCCATAGCTGCACAGGTCTATATTCGCCCAATGGTATTATACCTCCACTCATTACGCTTATGCTCCTATCAGGAATCATTAACTCTCGCGATACTAAAAACTCCTCCCCCAATCCCTTGCAAGTAGGGCAGGCGCCATAGGTAGAATTAAATGAAAACGAATTAGCCGATGGCTCTTCATAAGAAATTCCATGCTCCAAATCTAGTAAATGCTTTGAATAAAACTGCTGCTTTTTAGTATCGAAATCTATCATAACTAATGAGCCTTGGCCTTCTCTTAAAGCTGCTCTAATTGATTTTTCTAGACGATCTTTATTCTCGTCGTTTACAGCCAGTTTATCCATCACCACGTCTATATCGTGAATTTTATAGCGGTCTAACTGAAGTTTTGGAGCTAACTTAGTCAGAACTCCATCGATATTCATCTCTGTGAATCCTTTTTTGGCATAGGACTCAAAGAGCTCTCTATAGTGCCCTTTGCGCCCTCGAACTATAGGAGCTAAAAGTATAATTTTTTTACCCTCATAGTTTCTACAGACTTCCTCTATGATTTCATCTTCTGTCATTTTTTGCATCGGCTTATAACTCACATAGGAGTAGGCGGTTGCTACCTTGGCATATAGCAGTCTCAAGAAATCATATATCTCTGTAATGGTGCCGACCGTAGAGCGTGGATTTTTATTAACCGACTTCTGCTCGATTGATATAACGGGGCTCAATCCTTCTATATAGTCTACATCAGGGCGTTCTAAGCCCCCTATAAATTGTCGCGCATAATTAGAAAACGACTCTAAATATCTTCGCTGACCCTCTGCATAGAGTGTCTGAAATGCAAGAGAACTCTTACCGCTGCCACTCAATCCAGTTATGACCACAAGAGCATTCTTAGGAATGGAGATATTAATGTTTTTGAGATTATTTTCTCTTGCGCCAGATACGACAATGTGAGTAGAAGACATCCTACAAATGTAGATGATTTTTGAAAAAAAAATAAGAACTAAATTAAATATTTATTTTTTATGTATTTGATACATAATCTAACATTTTCCGCAAAACTTCATTTTTTATTTTCGTTTCTCCTTGAAAAATTCTTGAATCAAATTGGCGCAGGCTTTTTCTTCTATACCTGCTAAAACTTGTGTTTTAGGATGAAGAATCGTAGGTTTATAAAGGCTATACCCGCATTTATCTTCTCTGGCTCCATAGACCAGCATACCAAGCTGAGCCCAGCGAATAGCTCCCGCACACATAGCGCAAGGTTCTATAGTGATATACAGGGTACATTCTTTTAAAATTTTTGAGTTAAGAAAATTAAATGCACTTGTCAAAGCGATGATTTCAGCGTGCGCAGTGGCATCGTTTAGTTGCTGAGTTTGATTGTAGCCTTTGGCTATCACCTGGTTATTTGCTACTATGACACAACCTATAGGTACTTCATCTTCTTCGTAAGCTTTCATAGCTTCCTTGATAGCCAGAGCCATAAAATGGCTATGATTCAAATCTAACATTCAAGAAAAAACTGTATTACTTCGTCAAATAAAACCTTAATCCAAGACCATAATGAAACGTAGTTGGATTATAATGAGGAACAGACTCAGAATTATTTATCAAATATGGAAGCGTATAGCCTCCATGAAAATTTAAAACGGTATAGTCTGACATCTTAATACCGAAATTTAAGCGTGGAGTAAAATTGATAAAGTTTCTATAAATAAAATTATTGTTTACATCTGAGAAGTTAGGTGTTTGAATTGTGAATTCATTATACCCTATTCTGAGCTCTGGGTCTATCAATATTTTACCACCAATTGGCAGATAAAAGCCTAAATTGATACCCGTACCCCATTCTTTTAAGCTAGATACATCGTAATCTATGTCGCGATACATCATCTCTTGGTATTGATGTGTAGAGAGTATTTTATGTCTGAAATATGGTCCAATATGAAATAAACGGGCTATGTCAAAATTAAGCCCCAAGTGACCATAAACATTTATTATTGTAATATCTGCATCGCTAGGATAGCCTCCAAATTCTATAGTAGTAGACATCTTGGACGCGTCTAACTTGGGATTAAAAAAAGAATTTCCTGAAGATTCCTTTTTCTCTTTGCTACCGGAAGTCTCATCTGTGGAAGTTTCTTTTTTAGTTTCTGTCTCGGAAGGCTTTTTTGCAGGGGTATTTGTTTTAGATGATTCTTTTTTGATCTCTGTTTTCGGTGCAGAATTCATTGCAGCCGTTCTTCTAGTCTGGCTATAGGTTTGCACCCCAACCATAATAAAAAAGACCATTATTAATAACTTATTCATAACTCATTACATTATAAGTTGGTAAAGATAGAATAATATCTAAAAAAATTCATAATTAAATCCGCAGGCTATGTTCCTCCGCTGTCGCTATAGCAATATCATATCCAGCATCAGCATGTCGTATAACACCCATGGCTGGGTCATTGTGGAGAACTCGGCGCAGTCTCGCTCTCGCATCGTCAGTACCATCAGCTACTATGACCATGCCAGCGTGCATGGAATAGCCCATGCCTACGCCTCCTCCGTGATGTAAACTTACCCAACTTGCTCCACCGATGGTATTGATCATAGCATTAAGTATAGGCCAGTCAGCGATAGCATCGCTGCCATCGAGCATAGCCTCCGTCTCTCTATTAGGAGAGGCCACAGATCCTGTATCGAGATGATCTCGGCCAATCACCAACGGCGCCTTTACCTTGCCTTCCTTGACTAAATCATTAAAAGCTAAAGCTGCTTTTTCTCTTTCGCCCATCTTGAGCCAGCAGATTCTGGCTGGCAATCCTTGAAAGGCTATTTTCTCCTTCGCCTTTTCTAACCAACGAAGTAGTCCTTCGTTCTCGGGAAACAATTCTTTCAATTTAGCATCACAAACCGCTATATCGTTTTCGTCCCCGCTCAGCGCCACAAATCTGAAGGGTCCGGATCCTTCGCAAAACAATGGGCGAATATAAGCAGGCACAAATCCAGGAAAATCGAATGCGTTTTTCAATCCTCTTTTATCTTTGGCTTGGCCTCTTAAATTATTTCCATAATCAAAGGTTATGGCTCCCTTTTTTTGTAGTTCTAGCATCAACTTTACATGATGCGCCATCGTATCATAGGCATATTCTACATATTTATCTGGATCGTCTTTGCGCATTTTATAGGCATCTTCCACTGTCATCTTCTCAGGAAAATATCCCGTCAAAGCGTCATGTGAGGAGGTCTGATCAGTAAGGGTATCGGGAACGATATCATGGTCGAGAAGATATTGCAATAAATCCACAGCATTGCATACCACACCAATTGAAATAGCTTCTTCGTTTTTTTTAGCTTCTAAAGCCCTGTAAACGGCTTTTTCTATCGAATTAAATTTTTCATCCAAATAGCGCGTCTCCAGCCGCTTATCTATCCTCCATTCTTCTACTTCTGCACAGAGCGCAACACCCTCATTCATGGTAATAGCCAGAGGCTGAGCACCACCCATACCTCCAAGACCAGCTGTGACATTCAGTGTGCCTTTCAAAGAGCCGTTATAATGCTTTCTAGCCAAACTTAAATAAGTTTCATAGGTGCCTTGCACAATGCCTTGTGATCCTATGTATATCCAGCTCCCAGCGGTCATTTGACCATACATAATAAGACCTTTTTTCTCCAGTTCATCAAAATGAGTCCAATTAGCCCAATTCCCTACGAGATTAGAATTAGCCAAAATAACTCTTGGCGCATCTTTGTGACTTCTTAATACTCCTACAGGTTTACCAGATTGAATGATTAGCGTCTCATCATTTTCCAGTTTCTTTAGACATTCAATTATTTTATCATAAGCCTCCCAGTTTCTTGCAGCCTTGCCCCTACCTCCATAGACAATGAGCTTATCAGGTTCCTCTGCCACTTCCGGATCTAAATTATTCATAAGCATACGAAGTGCCGCTTCTTGCACCCATCCTTTGCAGTTCAGGTCAGCACCTCGGGGTGCTTTTATATTTGTGTGAGACATTTATCGAAATTTATTTTACAAAAATATTTAGTATTAGAATAGACAAGGCCGAAATTTACAACTTACCTTCATCTGCATAGCTAAAATAGTTATCGTTTGCTATGATTATATGGTCTAAAAGTTGAATATCTAGAAGATTTAATGCCCCTTTGATCCTCTCGGTTAATTGGTTATCTGCTGCACTTGGAGTTAGGTTGCCAGAAGGATGATTGTGTGAGACAACAATTGCACTTGCTAAATAACTTAATGCCAATTTAGCAATTATTTTTATATCTACCAAGGTCGCATCGGTCTTACCGATTGAAATACGCTCTATCTTCATCGGCTTTAGTGCCTTATTGAGCAGAATGATATAAAACTCCTCTTGTCGCAAACCATTAAAATAAGGCTTTAAAAGTTGAAAACTATCACGGCTTGTTTTTATAGATTTGATGTCGTGTCTTGGTTCAGATTGTTTTCTATTTCCTAATTCTAATGCTGCAGAAATAGTTATGGCTTTAGCTTCTCCTATTCCTTTGTATTCCATCAGTTCCTTGATAGTTAGTCTGCTCAATTTTTCGAGCGAGTTATCATTATCTGACAAAATATCTTTTGCTAGATCTAAGGCGGACTTCTCCCTAGATCCCATGCCTATAAGAATCGCTAATAATTCAGAATCGCTCACAGAGGATTTTCCTTTCAAATAGAACTTTTCTCGAGGTCGATCATCCTCCTTCCAAAGCTTAATGGACATAGTTTTATGTGATTTTATGTCAATAGTATAAAATTTTTTCTATTTCAAACTGTTATATATCATGAAAATGCTATATTTGCCTATACAAATAAAAGTTTTTGATGAATCTTTTTATAAATTTATTTTTCTGCTTCGCTACGTTAAGTATCATCGGATGCGGTAAAATTAATTTATTAACCTTAGCGGACGAAAGACAACTGGGAGAGCGAGCAAAGGCAGAGATTGCCTCTAACCCAGGAGAGTTTCCCTTATTGCCTAAGGCCGTTTACCCTCAAGCCTATGCTTTTATAGAAGGCTTAGCTGCGGATATTTTAAATTCTGGTCAGGTTCAAAATAGAGATAATTTCCAATGGGAAGTCTATATCATAAAAAGAGATGATGTCTTGAATGCGTTCTGCACACCAGGCGGTAAGATCTATTTCTACACAGGTCTTATGAAATATTTAGACAATTCCTCTGCCGTAGCAGGCGTTATGGGTCATGAGATAGCGCACGCAGACAGACGCCACTCCGGCAAACAATTAACCAGTCAGATGGGACTTCAATTTTTGTTACAGATAGTAGCCGGAACTTCTGGGCAAGATATAGCGCAAATGGTAGGCGTTTTAGCTGGTTTGGGATCCCTCAAATATGGGCGAGACCATGAAAAAGAAGCAGATGAATATAGTGTTAAATATCTCTGTCCTACCCGGTATCAGACAGACGGTGCACATTATTTTTTTAAAAAATTAATCGACGAAGGTCAAGCTAATTCTGGCACACCTACGTTCCTCAGCACACACCCTGATCCAGGAGATAGAGTGGCGAACATACAAAGTCAAGCTGCAGTAGCAGGCGGTTGCGTTTCTAAATCTGAGAACTACACCAATGATGCAAAGTATTTACAGATTAGAAGTACTTTATAAACAGATACATTTATTGCCTTGAAAAAACTAAAAACCACTTTACTATTTATTTCCATTGCCTATGCAGATTATGCGATAGGTCAAGATGCACATTTCTCCCAGGCTATTAATTTCCCTATGCTCATCAACCCTGCCTATTCTGGCGCTTTTGATGGTCAAACGAGAGCCATATTAGCTGTCAGAAATCAAAACCTCACTATACCCAATACGGCATTTTCAGGCACCTACAATACGTTTGGGGCTTCCATAGACCACAAAATTTTTCCAGACTATACGGATCAAAATACCTGGAGTATTGGGATTACAGCTCTTTCAGACTACGCAGGCAGCGGTACGTTAGCTACTAACCAAGTGTTGCTTCATACTGCATATTCACTAGCCATGGATAGGTATAGTAAGAGTTTTTTATCTATAGGTGGGCAAGTAGGAGTCACAAATCGTAGAATTTTTTCTAAAGATTTACTCTATGCTGCCCAGGTGAGTGAATTTGAATTTGACCCTCGATTGCCCAATTTAGAACCCTTTATCAACGATGGTTCTGAATATGCCTTTATGCTCAATATTGGGGCGCTCTATCAGCAGCAGATAGGCGATAATGCAGTCACTCAATTAGGATTTTCACTATATAATGTCAACAATCCTCAACAATTTTTCTTTACCAACTCCAAAGAAAATATTTATGCGCGAATGAATATTACAGGTGGGATTTTATTCAATCTAGATGAAACTTCTAAGATTTATCCTTCTATCATTTTTATGAAGCAAGGTAATTTTTCCTCCACCAATATTGGGATGAGCTACAACAAAGATATTACTGATGATGTGAGTATAATAGCTGGTTTGCGATCTAGGCTAGGCGATGCCTTTATAGCAGTAGTTGGCATAAAATACAGACAGTTTCAAACTACGCTTAGCTATGATGTGACCACATCCGGTCTATCCAAGGCTAACAATACGGTAGGTGCGCTCGAACTAAATCTAACCTATATCCTTGGAAAAAGTACTGAAAGCTATGGCAGCGATAAACTATACTGTCCTGGAATTTAAAAAATTAAACCTATTATAAATATGAATCGAATTGCATTAATTATGGCCTCTTTAGGATTGATTTTCATCTCTTCGTGTGCAAAAGAAGAAGAATCTGCTGTTTTTAAATCCCCCATTACTATTTTGCAGCCATCTACTGATCCAGCGAATGTAATCAAAGGTGCTCCCATCAAATATGATGTACGATTTACCAATGATGAATATATTGATTCGGTGATGGTATTTTATCAACTAGATTCTATGGGCACAGGGTATGATCCGTCCATAAATGATTCCTTAATAAAAAAGGTGGTTTACCCATTGAATGACAGAAGAAATGAAAAATCATTAACGGGTGTTTTTACTCCTTACGCCTTTCCGCCTGTAGGAAAAAAAATTCACCTAATTATCTACATGCGGTCTAAATCAAGAGACGTTAGTAAAAGAATTCCCCTTATAGTTAGCTAAAATTATGAATCTATCTAACTGGCGAGAAGAATACGACAAATATAGCCTCCACGAAGAAAACTTAACTCTCGACCCCTATGCCTTTTTTAAGGAATGGTTCGACAAGGCCGTCGAAGATTTAAATCCTGAACCGAATGCTTTCATCTTAAGTACGGTATCTGCTAAAATAGAGCCGGAGTCTAGAGTAGTTCTACTAAAGGAAATAGAAGATAGTCAATTTGTATTCTATACCAACTACAGTAGTCAGAAAGGACAGGATATATCTGCACACCCTAAAGCGTCTATGTTATTTTTCTTTCCTTTTAGCCAAAGGCAAATACGAATAAAGGGCCTTGTCACTAAATTATCTCGAGAGAAAGCGATAGACTATTTTTCTACTAGACCTATAGAAAGTCAAATATCTGCAATGGCATCAGCACAAAGTAGCAAAACGACCAAAGAGGAATTAATAGAAAAAGCAACCCTTTTGAGAGAAAAAGGAGACGTTACTTGTCCTGAAACTTGGGGTGGTTATGGCATAATGCCTCACTACTTTGAATTCTGGCAAGGTCAGCCTGGAAGGCTGCATGATAGAATCATATACGAAAAGAGCAATTCCCGGTCATGGGAGCAATTCAGATTAGCCCCCTAAATTATGAAGAAAATAATATCTCTCATTGCCATCCTTTTTCTCTTTGATAGTATCGAAGCACAGACAGAAGATACGTCTGCTAATGCATTGCGCTCTGCAATTATAGATCACTCTGGCGTCCAACCTTATATCGTGGCCCACCCTATGATAGAAAAAAAGAAGGCCTTCTACCAAGGCTATCGAATTCAGATATTTAGTGGCAACAGTAAAGACGAAGCGAATAAAGTGAAATCTGATTTTTATAGCAAATTTCCGGCTATGCGGTGCTACCTTTCATATCAGCAGCCATATTATAAACTACGTATAGGAGACTACGATGATCAAGAAAGTGCGAAACCTGATGCTAGAAAATTAGCACGACATTACCCCTCCTCATTTTTAGTGCCAGATGAAATCAGACGCATAGGCTCTGAAGCAGACAAAGAGAAAAAATAATAATCTGCCCTTAGCTTAAATGCCTTGTTTTCAGTATATTATTGGTTTTTTGACAATTATTGGAAACATAATTCCGATATACTTGGTTTATTTTTTTATTATTGTGCCGTATAATAACTTTGTAGAAGAAAAGTTTTAAAATTAAACGATTAGATTATTGAAAATAATATGGCAAAAGAAGTATTTGAAATAGATTACGTATTAAAAGCATCTCCCAGAATCCTTTATGATTTTGTGAAGCAACCCACACATCTGGCGCAGTGGTTTTGCGATAAATGTGAGTCCAATTTGGATCAATACAATTTTATATGGAAAGGCTATTCTGAAAAAGCCATTCTGATAGATGATATAGAAGAACAACTGGTAGCTTATCATTGGGAAAACAGTGACGATGACGAGTTCTTCGAATTTGCTATTCAAGTCAACGAAATCAGTGAAGACACGATTCTTACCATAAACGATTTTGCAGAACCCAATGAGGTAGAAGATCAAAAAATGTGGTGGGATAATCAAATCCAGAAGCTCATACGCGTGATGGGAGGTTGATAAACAGCCTATCTCATTCTCCAGATTCAATATATCCGTTTTTTGTCTAATTATATGTTTTATGAGTACTCAAAGAACCGCCGGTGAGCGCCTAGATTTTCTTAGAAATTATGTGAAAATTTTAGACTCCCAATTCACATTTCCTGGCAGTCAATTTAAGTTTGGGATAGACCCATTACTCAACATTATACCCGGTTTTGGCTCCTATTCTGGTCTGATTTTAGGTATGATTTTTATCGTTCTAGCCCATAGACAAGGGGTTTCGGGAAAGGTTAAAGTGCTCATGTTTCGCAATAGTATCATAGATTTTCTACTAGGCTCATTGCCTGTTGCGGGATATTTCACGGACTTTTTTTATAAATCCAATGAAAAAAACCTCAGACTATTAGAAGAACATATATTGGACGAAAAACATGGCGGAAGTGGCTGGTCGCTTATTCTGTTATTTATCTTCATCTGCTTGGTTATATTCTTCCTGGCGCTTGCCTTTTTTATATGGTTATTAAGTTAAATCTTATCTCTGCTATAGATATATGAGCTTAAAATCTCTCGCTAAGCAAACAGCCATTTATGGTATCAGCACCATAGTCCTGCGCATGGCTAGCTGGCTTTTGAGCCCATATTATACTCGTGTCATCAGCCAAGAAGAGTTAGGCATTAATGCCAGTTTTTTATCTATCATTGCCTTCCTCAACATTATCTATATGATGGGCATGGAGACGAGTTATTTTCGATTTGTAAAATCCGATAACCAATCCTCCGTTTTCAGAAAGACCGAATCCGTCGTATTCTTCAATTCCATTATCTGGTCTCTGCTTCTTATTCTCCTGGCCAAGCCATTGATAAACTTGCTAGGCTATCCCGGTAAGGAGATATATATTTATCTATTTACGGTGACTTTATTTTTTGAAAATTTATGTAATATTCCCTTTGCCAAACTGAGACAAGAGAATAAAGCCATACAATTCGCATCCTACAAAGCGGCCTATATTCTCATCAATATAGCACTCAATATTTTCCTTCTCTCCTTTGTGCTTAACGATCAGATTCAGCTGCCTTTTCAGATAAGCCAAGACCCTGTAGAGCTCATCTTCTGGGCCAATATGATTCCATGGGCCCTTGTTTTTCTATATTTCTCACCCCAAATAGTAACTAATATATCTTGGTCTGAGCTACGACAATCTAAGGAAATCATATCTTATTCGCTGCCCCTCATCCTAGTGGGAACTGCTGGTATGGTAAATGAGGTGATAGACAGACCCATGCTCATGTATCTGCTGCCGGGCAGTCAGGCAGAAAATGCTGCTGCAGTTGGTATTTATAGTGCCAATTATAAATTATCAATTATAATAACGCTAGCCATACAGGCCTTTCGGATGGGCGCAGAGCCCTATTTTTTCAAGCTAGCCGACGCTAAGGACGCTAAAAAGACCTATGCACTCGTCATGGACTATTTTGTTATAATATGCTGTATGATTCTAGTTCTAGTTTCACTCAATAGAGAACTTATAGCCACAATTAATCAATCTGATTACAAAGTAGCTATAGACATTTTACCTTTTTTATTGCTGGCCAATCTCTTTCTGGGTATGTACTATAACACGTCTATCTGGTACAAGGCTACCAATAATAACATCAAAGGTGCTATCATTGCCATCATTGGAGCTATAATTACTCTTGTTCTTAACTGGATTTTAATCCCGTATATGGGCTATTATGGATCCGCCTTGACCACGCTTGTTTGTTATTTTAGCATGTTAGTCATTAGCATGCTATGGGGAAGGCAGTATTATCCTATACCTTATCATTATGTATACAACTTTAGCTGGATAGCATGTAGCGTTATTTATTCAACTCTAATATATGCCTTTTTTGAAAATCAAACTTGGATCATTCTTGGATTTACATGCTTGTTTCTTTTGATATCATTTTATTTTGCGAGAAGAAGATACACTGACATAAAGTGTTCCATTGATTAGAATCTGCTATTTTTGTAGTCATTAATAAATTCTATGAATTCCTCCAAAAATAATTTTCTAGCTCGCCTATCTTCTTTTGTATTCGGAGCTATTTTTCTCTCTGTAGCCGTGTTGCTCGGTCTTACTTTTTTCGTACCCGAAGATAAAACTAGACAGGTAGAATATACCCTAGACTATCCTGTAGCTAAGGTGTGGCAAGCAGTATACGAGCCTAGCTACTACCTCAAAGCAAAAAAAGAAATCATAAAATATAGAATTTATGACAGTATACTTCCCCGCTGGACAGAATACTATACCCCTCAAGATTCGATAGAAAATAAAACTACCACCGTAATACCTCAGAAGAAACTGACTTATGGTATTGTGAATCAAAAACATCAGCAAATCAATGCCTTTTCATTCAAACTAGAAGCTGTCAATGACAAGCAAACTAAGCTGAGCATATATGAACTATCAAGATATTTTAACGTCTGGGGCTCTATCTATTTTCAACTTTTCAGACCGACTACAGTCATAGATTATGAATATGTCAAAATCTCGAACACCTTAAAATATATAGACAGTCTTAATCAACCATAATAAATGAAAAAACTTTTTCTCTTTATTCTCTGCTTCTCTCATCTCCAGTTCATTGCTCAAAACATAGATGAAACCAATGGGTATATAGACCGAGAGCAGCGCAGGCTAGATAGCCTAGACGGAATCGTAGATGGTAAAATAGAACTAAAAAAAAATGATGAGCAAAACAAGCTCTATAAGCAGATTTATTTCAGACTAGTAGACTCTTTTCAAAATAGGGTGAATCAAAGCCCACAGCTGGCAGAATATCAGCGCAGAAATCTACTCTATGGTATGTATATGACATTGACAGAAATCAGTGGCAAAACATTTAATAACATTCCTCTTTATTATCAGAAATTGTTTTCTCATGCTTTAGGTTTGGTGAAGGCATCAGAGAATAAAGATGTTATTTCATACCTTATCACAGACCCACTATATTCTGTCAAAAATATTTATTTTTACAAATACGATTTTTATGCCAAAGAGTTTTTGATATCTTCCTGTCATACTTATCCCGAAGAAGTACTCAAAGCATTTTCTAAATACAGTGAAAGACCCTACAAAGATACAGTGGTAGAAGTTTGCGCTATTTTGGCGCCTAATATTGCCAAAAATTATCTAATAGGAGAGACTGGTATCAAACAAATACTCATGAATAGCGGCAGCATGAATATCATGGGTATGCGCGGTTTTTTTAATAAGTATAATATTCTATCTAAGGGCATGGTGCTAGTAGATGACATCGTAGATGGTAATCTCATAACCGTAGAAGACGCACATACCATATCTCTAGACAAACGGAAATTTTTACGAAAAATGATAGAAATCAGAAATAGTGATTATATCATGGCAGAGCACTCCCTAGACCAGCAGCTAAAGGCCACCAGTCTAGAATATGTGCGAATCATAAACGAACTACATGATGAAAAAGACCCTAAGAAAAGATTTGCCTGCGTAGATGACTTTAACTGGAAAGAACTCTATACTCTCCTAGTGTATAGTGAAGAGGAAATTTTTACCTCTACCTTCAATGGCGTATTTGAACGACTAATTTTTAGAATCAATCAAGAAAAAATCAGCGGCGATAAAATGCTCAATAAGGTCAAATATAATAAATTTAGAACCTTCATAAAAATAGCTGCCAACTTCAATAAACTAGGAGATTTCCTTAAAACTATGCCCAAGGATCAATCTCGAATGCTTATCACAAAGTTTACGAATAACCTCGATAAAAACGAAGGCGATTTAAGCTCTGCCATCAATGTGGCAAATGCCTTTAGCAGCATTAGTGACTCGCTTTTGCTAACCTATATGAGAGAAAATATAGCTCAAGAATATGCCCGCACAGAAAAAGAAGGGAATAGAAATGGAGTGGCTATCTATGGGTTATTAAAAAGCTTATTTATTGTACCAGAGAAAAAAGATGCCTTGTGGTTTCAATCTATGGCTATGAAATATAAACTACAGCCAATAAATAAAATAGATAGTTCGGCTCTCTTTGGCATGGATAGAGTGCACAGACAGATACATTTTTTCTATGACGACGAAGACGGAGATGCATCATACGCATCCTTTATCACCACATTTACTACCCCTCACTATAGAATAATTAAGAGAAAAAATTGCGTAGCTATAGAGTCCATAAAAGGAAAAAAAGTTATCATATATGCCAATCATCCTAAATCTGAACTCGAAGGGCAGGCAGATTTGATAGGAGTTATGGATTCATTTCGAAAGGATATTCAACTTTTCGTACACAGAGGTCATAGCTACTATGCTATGAATACCATAGACCAGATACCTCCTCGCACCAAGATAGTTTTTCTTGGCTCCTGCGGTAGTTATCACAATATACACGAGGTGCTGAGCCGATCAGAGAATGTGCACATCATATCTTCTAAGCAAATAGGAACTATGGGAGTGAATAATCCACTTCTATTCCATATAGCAGAGACAGTGAGAGAGGGAAAAGACCTCGTATGGGCTGACGTATGGGCGAAAACAAGAAAGACCATAGCCAAAAATGTAGATGCTATGGAGAAATTTAGAGATTATGTAGCCCCAGATAAAAATCTAGGAGCTATATTTCTGCAAGCCTATACTAGGCTAGTGACCCAAGATTGATGAAGGTTTTTCGTTTAAGTCTCTGTTTTTTCGTTTCTAATTGCCTATTCTCACAAAGCGATTTTATCTCTGTTAGAAACCAAGAATTTTTTCTAAAAAATGAACCTTACACATTTATAGGCACCAACTACTGGTATGGAGGACTCCTAGCGCTGGACACCGCTAACGATGGACTAGGAAGACTTCAGAAGGAATTGGATTTTTTAAAACAACATGGAATCACCAATCTACGCGTATTGATAGCGAGTGAAGGAGACGACCGATATCCCTATCGCATATCCCCCTCTCTTCAAGAAAAACCGCTTGTATACAATGAGTCTGTTCTTCGCAGTTATGATGTATTTCTAGCGGAGGCATCTAAGCGGAATATGAGAGTAGTTTTTATACTCAATAATAACTGGGAGTGGAGCGGTGGCTTCGGTCAATATCTAACCTGGGCGGGCTATCCTAACCCTATATTGCCTAAAACCCCTCAATGGGATTGGGGACAATATTGTGAGTACATAGCTCAATTCTACACCTGTGATAGTTGCCAATATTGGTATCAGGAGCTGATATCTCAACTACTAAATAGAAAAAATACAATCACTCATATCCCATATAAAAATGATCCAACCATAATGACCTGGGAACTAGCAAATGAGCCCAGACCGATGAAACCAAAAGCGATAAATGCATATAAAAACTGGATAAAACTAAATGCTGAATTAATCAAATCCATAGATAAAAACCACCTCGTAACCATAGGTGTCGAAGGAGTCATCGGCACATCAATGGACACCAATTTATATAAAGAAATTCATCTCCTCTCAGCTATTGACTATGCTACCATTCATATTTGGCCGAAAACCTGGCAATGGTATAATGGTGAATCAGACCATTCAATTACGGATACTACTCTGAATAAAACCAAATCTTACATTCTACTACACGCGAAATTTTGCAGAGAACTAAATAAACCACTAGTCATCGAAGAGTTTGGACTCCATAGAGATCAAAATAATTTTTCTGCTAGGAGTGCCTCTACGAATAGGGATTACTACTATAAATATATCTTAGATCTAGGTAAGAAGGAAAAAATCGCGGGATACAATTTCTGGGGAGCAATAGCCTATAGAGACTCTAGACTAAAAACGAATTATTGGAAAAAAGGACTGCCCTTTACTGCAGATCCCCCGCAAGAAGAACAAGGACTCTACGGAGTCTATATGACAGACTCTAGCACATGGAAGATAATTCGCAATATGATGATTAAATAAAACTTTTCTTCAACTGAGCTATCGCATCTATATCGCTGTAGGAATAATTGCCGAACAAATTATCGTATTTCGTTTCTATTTTACAGGTAGCATGCACCTCGTTCAATGCTGAAAATAAATGAACATTAGTAGCAGTTATGCCACTCCCGACCATGATAGAAATTTGTTTTCCATATTTTTTATGCAGTTCTAATATCACCTCTATTCCTTGCTCCGCCTTAGGCTGTCCGCCACTGGTTAGTATACGCTCAAATCCTAATTGAATAATGGTATTGACAGCCTTATCTATATTGTTGGTATTATCAACCGCTCTATGAAACGTAGCCGATTTTTTTTTCCAGACATCTAGTAAGGACCTACAAGCATCTTGATCCACCTCGTTTTCTTTAGTTAAAACACCCAATACGATTCCATCTAGATTTAAGTCTAAGCAAACCTTTATATCCTCTCTCATAATCTCTAATTCTGCCTTGGTATAACAGAAATCCCCTCCACGAGGCCTGATCATAGCATATACTGGTATGTTCGAATATTCTTTCACTTTCTTCAGCATACCATAAGATGGCGTGCAACCTCCATCGGTTAGATTTTCAAAAAGCTCAATACGATCAGCGCCACCTTTGTTAGCATTTATAACCGACTCTAAATTACAACAGGCTATTTCTAACTTTTTCACACGATTAAATTTAGATATTGTGATACCCCCAATCTATCTGCTCCAGCATCTATAAAACTCTGAGCAACCTCTTTGGTAGAGATGCCTCCTGCTGCTTTGATTTTTATTTCGGGATGGAGTTCTTTTCTAAATAACTGCACGTCCTCCAATTTAGCTTTCCCATACACTCCCGTAGAGGTCTTTACATAATCAGGCTTGAATTTATTAGCCAAGACGAGTAATCGTAAAATCTGTTCATGGGTCAATTCGGAAGATTCGATAATCCACTTTGACGTCACGCCATTTTGCTTACAAATACTTATCCATGCCAGTGTTTCCTCTTCGATATTTTCAAAATCATCATTCGAAAGATAACCCCGGTGGACGACATAATCTATTTCATTCGCTCCACGCGCTATGACATCATTTAGTTCATAAAGTTTGCTTGATATAGTCTGATATCCAGCTGGAAAACCCACGACTGTAGCGATCTTCACCTCTGAGCTTAAAAGCCACCGCTTGCAATCTTCTATCATAAAAGGAGGTACACAAACCGCTGGAAAATTATATTGTCGAGCATCAGAGCAAAGCGCTAAATACTCTTCTTTTCTCGCTTCTGGTTTTAGTATGGTAGCATCAAGGTATTTATTCATGCATCTATTTTTTTACCGATTGTTTTATCTTACCATTGAAGGCTAAAACTCTAAAAAAGGACAGACTATAATTTTAGTTTTCTGACTCGGCGGATATCAGTTTATAAGAGGTTTTTCCTAGTATTGATAAAAATTTTCGTGTGATTTTTTGATTAGTATCAAATTCAAATTCGTTCATAAAATTCACCACTTGATTATTCTCAATCTTACCTTTTCCCCATGCTTTCAAATAATAGTTTTCGACTTCTATAGCCTCCACTTCATGATCACCATAGATGGTAAAAACATAGTATCCATTTTTAATTGGGCAGCAAAAATCCTTATATAACTTGTTTAGGAAAGTTTCGTTGTATTGCTTTATATGTATGTCTTGAAGTAATTCATCATCTACATAAATCTGCTTTTTCAGCACCTGTAAATTAGCTATCTCAGGGCTATGATTAAATTTATCCTTTAATTTCTCCGCACTTCGAAATGAAGAACTAAATATAATAGGCGACTTGGTATCACTTTCTATGCTTTTGGTCCTGCTAATGGATAAAAAATTTAATCCTTTTTCATCCTGTTTTACATAGATAGAAAAAGTGGCGTTTTGGGCCTTAAAAGGCTTATTAAATCGAGGCCTCAGTTGTTGAATATCATTTAGCATTTTCATCTCAGCCTTAAATAAATCATCCATTTCATCTAAGGTCAGAAAAAAAGTATTATCCAAAATGCGCTTATAAAAAAAGTCCTTTTGATTGGCTCCCGCTAAGATATCATAGACTTTTTTCTGATAATTTTTTGATATGTCTATATGTATGATTTCATTCTCCTGATTATGAAAGTATATAAGTCCCGCTTTATGTTCCACCTTCTTATCTCCATGAATGCGCCAATGCGAAGGGAGTTCTACGATATGATTTTGTTCCTTTATCTCATCATAAAGAAAGTCGAATTCCGCTTTCTCTAAGATTTTATGTAACAAGTGCGCCGTGGCTCTGGCATCATCAAGCGCTCTATGTGCATTAACCAATGGAATATCTAGATATTCTGTGATATTGGTCAAACTATAGGAACTAAGGCCATGAAAGGCTTTCTTAGCTGACTTTACGGTGCAGAGTCTTTTACTATCCAGCGGCCTTCCTATCTCTAGAAATTCACGCTTAATAAGGCCGTAATCAAAATCAACATTGTGCGCTACAAAGATTTTATCTTTAATTAGACTATTGATTTCATCTGCTAATTCTCCAAAAGTAGGTTCGCTAGCGACCATTTCATCGGTAATTCCCGTTAATTTAGTCACATACCAGTCGATTTTTCTTGTAGGATTGATGAGTGCTTTATACTCATGTATAATATGTTTACCATCAGATATGACAATGCCTATTTCTGTAATCTTAGTATCTACAGGCCGTCCACCTGTAGTCTCTACATCTACTACTGCAAAAAGTTTGGAGGCCGTTTTAATCAAGCTCTATTTCTATAGTATTTCTTAATAAATCTTCTAACGCTTCTCGCCTTCTTATCACAGCATGCTCTTCCCCCTGCACCAGGACCTCGGCTGGCTTACAGCGCGCATTATAATTCATACTCATCTCATAGCAATATGCACCTGCATTATAGAATGCTAAGATATCGCCTTCATTCACCTCTGTAAGCATTCTATCCCACGCAAACGTATCCGTCTCGCAGAGATTTCCCACAATAGTATAAATTCTCTCGGTTCCCTTAGGATTTGATATATTTTCTATTCTATGATAGGAGCCATAAAGCATTGGTCGGATCAAATGATTAAATCCAGAGTCCACGCCAACAAAAACTGTGGCAGGCGTAGGCTTAATCACATTCGCCTTGACTAGAAAGGTTCCCGCCTCACTGACCAAGTATTTACCTGGCTCAAACCAGACTTCAATCTGACTGCCTCGTTCTTTTTGAAACTCCTCTATGGGTCCCGATATAATCTCCTTTAGTTTCTCGACATCTGTTTCCTTCTCATCATCTTTGTATGGCACTTTAAATCCACTACCTAAATCGAGGATTTTAATATTTGGAAACTCTCTAGCAATATCTAGCATCACCTCCAAACCCTGAAGAAATACTTGCATATCCTTTATCTCACTGCCTGTATGCATGTGAATGCCCTCTACGTTTATATTAAGTGTTTTAACCACTCTTAAGACATGACGCAGTTGATGGATCGATATTCCGAACTTGCTGTCTATGTGTCCAGTAGAAATATTATAGTTGCCACCCGCCATGATGTGTGGGTTAAAGCGAACGATTACTGGATAGTTGTCTTGATAATAGTTTCCGAATTGCTCTAAGATACTTATATTATCTATATTGATATGCACGCCTATTTCTACAGCTTCTTTAATTTCATCAAAAGCTACACAGTTCGGAGTAAATATAATATTTTTTGGATCAAAGCCTGCTTTAAGACCCAGCTTTACCTCATTGATAGAAACCGTGTCTAAGCCACACCCTGTTTTGTTTATAACCTTTAAAATATTCAGATTTCCCAAAGCCTTACATGCATAAAAAAACCGAACATCCTTTCCCTTAAAAGCAGTGGTCAGTTTGTGATACTTCTCTTCTATCTTGGCTCTATCATATATATATAGGGGCGTACCATACTCCTTGGCTAAATCTAGCCATAATTTTTCACTCAGATCAGACATTATTGATTTTTAAGGATTCGTAAGGTAAATTCGCAGGTAGAGTCTAGCGCAGAAAACTTTGGGTTTAGCCTAACTACCGCTTTATAATTCGTTTTTTTCTTATCTAACTGAGTGCAAGAATCTTTATCACATACTAGTTTGAAATCTTTAATTTTTATATAATCTCCCGAATCTTTTTTGACAGAGGTTATCGACTCCTTGTAGACCAATAACTTTGCATTTGGAAGATTTGACTCCAGCACCCAGGTAATTTTTTGATTCGTATCAGCTGCTAGCGGATAGGTTTTTTCGGTATCGTTGTTAAGAATAGCGGTATAGGTTTGACCTTGACTGGCGGCATCATTCATTAGTTTTTCTACATCCTCTACTGACAAGGCGTCTACTTTGACCTCTTGACTGCCATCTTCTTTTTTTTCTACCAGATTCTCTATATCGGTCTTTTCATTATTATTACAAGATGTAGAAGCCCAAGTTAAAAATATTATTAAATAAAAAAACTGTTTCATTTGTCTATACATTTTTTTATACTAATTGATAAATGGCATCTAGGTTTCTTCCGTATTCATTATAATCTAATCCATAGCCTACAATAAATTTGTTTTCAATTTCAAAGCCTAGATAATCTATTTGAAATTCTTTTTGGAAAGCTTCTTTTTTAAATATAAGAGAAGCTAATTTCACCGACCGCGGCTCATAATCCTTGAGATATTCAAAGAAATGAGCTAGCGTATGACCCGTATCTACTATATCTTCTACCACTATGAGATCGCGATCTTTGATATCGACTTGCAAACCCAATACCTCCCGGACTTTTTCCGTTGATTGGGTGCCTTCATAGGACTTCAACCTCACAAACTCTATATTGCAAGGTAGAGAAACTTTTTTTAATAAGTCACTTGCGAAAATAAAAGATCCATTCAGAATACAAATAAACAAAGGATGCAGTCCTGCATAGTCCAAATCAATTTTAGAGGCCAATTCTCCTACCTTCTTATCTATCATTTCTGCAGATAAATAAGGTTTGAATTTTAAATCTAAAATTTGGATTTCACTGCTCATAATTCTTAACTCATCGGATTTAAACTTATGCTATAAATTCTGTATGAATTGACATCTCTTTCAAAATAAAACTTATCCAACACTTGGTATATATTCTTTGCTCTAAAGTAGGACGTGTGCAGATTTTGCTCTCCTATTTTTATCCACTGTAGGGTATATGAATCCTCTTTCTGATAATGAAGCTGAACGTATTCAAGCAGTTTAGAAGCTGCCTCTAGCTTATCCAGTCCTTTGACAGAGTGAAAGAGGAAGGATTGGTCATGTCGCGGATTTAAGGTAATGATATCAAGCTGGGTGACATCATTCACCGCCTTGTAAGAAAACACCAAATGATCTTTTCCAAGACCTAAAATATCACCTATCTTAGCCTCTACTTCTCTTAAATTATGGTTATTGTCTACCATTATATTTTCAAAGCAATTTCATCTACTATTCCATATTCGAGTGCTTCTTTAGCATCCATCCAGTAGTCTCTATCGAAATCCTTGAGGATTTTCTCTACTGGCTGGCCACAATTTTCGGCTAAAATCTCAGCTAAAATTCTTCTTGTTTTGACTATCTGCTTAGCCGTTATTTCTAACTCAATAGCCTGACCTTGAACTCCACCGATTGAAGGCTGATGAATCATCACCCTACCATTAGGGAAGATTTTTCGCTTTCCTTTGACACCGTGACTTAATAACATGGAGCCCATAGAGGCCGCTAAACCCATACAAGTAGTATGAACGGGCGATTCTATCATTCGCATTACATCAAGCAAGGACAACCCTGCGGTCACAGAACCTCCCGGGCTATTGACATATAAATCAATTTCCTTTCCAGGCTCCAATGCATCGAGCAAGAGCACTTGGTTAATCGCTTTTTCCATAGACTTATCATCGACTACACCCCATAAGAAGACTCTTCTCTTTTTGAGAAAAGTTTCTTCCATTTTTTTAGATAAACCATTTTCTTCTTTTTCTTTTTCCTTTTCTTCTTTTTCTTCTTCGCTGAAAAACTTCATTTTATAAATAATTATATTTTAGGCAAAATTAAAACGCTAATTTAAATCTCTTAATTATTAATTCTTAATTTTCCATGACAATAGCCAATTTACCTATGGTTTTCCCCTCTTCTAGCAGTTTATGGGCCTCTACAAGCTGATTTTTAGTATAGTTTTGGCCTTGAATGTGGGCGAAAACACCTTGCCTATATAACTCATAGACGCCATTCATGCATCGGAGGACAGTTTCTGGTTTATTATCTGCTATGGCTAGCATGTTGATTCCTATCATCGATTTGCTAGGCATGAGAAATTTGGCTGGGGAGAAGAGTGTAGTGGCAAAACTCAATAATTCAGGAAGAAGTCCAAAAATTGTTTTAGGACCACTCAATTTCGATACCCCGAAAATAACATATTTGCCTCCGCTAATCAGCGCCTTAAATCCATATTTTATATTTTTGCCACCCGCTACACTATCGAATATAAAGTCAATTTTTCTATGCAATCCGAAATCTCGGATTTTTTCATAAATATCATCTTTTTTATAATTAATGGTATATTCTACTCCCAGAGATTTTAAAAAGGTCAGTTTCTCATCACTCCCTGCTATAGCTATAATTTTACACTTCTTCCATAGCGCTATTTGTACTATACCTAAACCTACTCCTCCGGCAGCCGCATGCACTAAAATCGTATCTCCTTCTCGAAGATTTATACTCTCTATAGTGGCACAATAAGAGGTAGAAAGTTGGGTAGCCATCGCCAATTTCTTATAAGCTGCCATGTCTTTATCAATCACAATACAAGCTCTTTCATCTGTAATAGCATATTCGGCATATCCCCCAAAACGAGTCAGAGCCACGACATGGTCGCCTTGCTTAAACTTAGTGACATTCTCACCCACAGCAGCCACTTCACCGCATACATCATATCCTAATACACAAGGCAAAGGTGGCATGTCAGGATATAGTCCTAAGCGAGCCATGACATCGGCATAGTTGAGGCCGAAGGCGGACACTTTGATTAATACTTCATTTACTTTTACATCAGGAATTTCTATTTCTCTCCACTCAAATGACTTATCAGATCTTCCTTTCTTGACTAAATATGCTGCCTGCATTTATTTACTTTTTGGCTAAATTAATAGGTATATTTTATACCCTTTATAAATCTTTTTTAGTTCACTCTTCTTGGTGGAATAATTTTTCATTATAAATATTTAGATAAATAGAGACTATTTGGAACCAATATAAAATTAGTTGTTTGAATTTTTGGGAGCTTTTTGCCGCAGATCCTCTATGGATAATGCGCCAAAATAATTTCTGCTGCACGCTTAGAGGCATTCTTTTCGCCTAATAATTTTCGCAGACTCTGATAATTTTCTTTGAGCACTTTTCTATTATTTAGGTCTTGTAGCTTTTTTATTTCCGCTATCAAACTTGCTGTATTCAAATTATCTTGAATTAATTCTCTAACTATTTCTTTTCCAAAAATGAGATTAACTAGAGAAATAAATGGTACTTTAATCAGTCTTTTTCCTAATTCATAATTGAGCCAACCACTCTTGTAGCAGACGATTTGAGGGACTTCTGCCAATGCTGTTTGCAGAGTCGCTGTGCCAGAAGAAACCAAGGCTAATTCCGAATTGCCTATGACCTCATGGCTATTATCAAATATCAATACTACCTTTTTATCCCCAATAATTCTTTTATAAAATGATTCCCCTATGTGACTCATGGCCGCTATGACAAATTTATAATCCGAAATTTCGGATTGAACGCTCAACATCAATGGCAAAATATGCTCCACTTCTTGCTTTCTACTCCCTGGTAATAAAGCAATCTGTCTACTTTCTTTCAAGTTTTGACTTTCAAGTTTTGACTGTAACAGCGGATGACCCACGAATTCTGTCTTAACACCTCTTGTTCGAAAAAACTCTTCTTCAAATGGTAAAATAACTAGGAGTTCATCAATATACTTTGCCATTTTTTTCACTCTATTTTCCTTCCAAGCCCAGGCCTGTGGTGCGATATAGTATATCACAATAAAGTCGTTTTGCTTCAACCATGACAGTAATCGAAGGTTGAAACCAGGATAATCCATTAATACTACGACCTTAGGATTCACATCCAATATTTGTTTTTTTATCACTCCGAAATTTCGGATTATCGTAGGAAAATTTCGTATGACTTCATAAAAACCCATAAATGCTAAGTCTCGATAATGCTTTAAAATCTTAGCACCTGCCGCAGCCATTTTATCCCCTCCCCAAGCGAATATTTCTAACTCAGGTGAATTTATAAGCAACTCCTTGACTAAATTAGAGCCATGAAGATCGCCCGAGGCTTCACCTGATACTATGAATAATTTTTTAATTTCTTGTTTCACTTAGCTATTCCATTGACTTATTGCTACTATTCCTGCGGTCTCCACCCGCAGAATGTTTTCCGATAACGTGACTTCTTTCACCCCCAGCTTTCTAATCAAGTTAAATTCCCCTTCTGAGAAATCTCCTTCAGGGCCAATGATAATAAGGTCTTTGTCAGACTTCTTCATTTCAGTCAGTTTTGCTGACACCCCAATCGAAGCAATATAACTGGTTTTCGAACACGATAGGATGAATTTGTCAAATTTCACCGCTTCCTCCAATATTGGAAAATAAAGTACTTGAGCTTGTTTACACGCTGACTGGATAATTTTATTCCAGCGATCCAGATTCACTTTGCTTCGCTCCGTTCGCTGGCAGATAAGCGGCGTAATTTTACCTACACCTATTTCGCAGGCCTTTTCTATAAACCACTCTATTCTATCATTTGATTTAGTAGGAGAAATAGCAATATGAAGAGTGGATGGCTTTTGATTTGTTTCTATTTTTTCAATAAATCGCAACTGTGTTTTCTTCGTATGCGCTAGAACTATCTCGCATAGAACTTTAGAACCTAGTCCATCTATAACATAAATGAGATCACCCGTATTATGCCGAAGCACGGAAACACAATGCCTGCTTTCTTCCTCACTGAGAAAAATCGGCTTAGTCATTGACCATAAGGGTGAATAGAAGAGCTGCATTACTAAAAACTTATAATTTACAACTCAAAATTAAGCACTAAAACCCTATTCTTACTCCCTTGCCGCTCTCTAAGAAATCATCTTTCGTCGGATCTAAATCTTTTACATCATCCATCGTTATTGTCGCGCGAATTTTATCTGTTCGTTTTTCAGATGGCATTTCCGCCAATCGTAGATTTTGAGTTTTGATTACTTTTTCTACCAGCTTACGAATAGCGCGTCCATTTCCAAAATATTTTGACTTCTGACGAACGAGTGTTTTTAAATAGTCCATCATAAATTCACTAGCCTTCTTATCTAATTTGAGTCCTTCCGTGACTAGCATACTGAAGAAGATACTTTGTAATTCGTCTGCACTATAATCTTCAAAATCAAACTTTCTATCAAATCTAGAACGAAGACCTGGATTGCTCTCTAAAAAGTTCATCATTCTATCAGTATAGCCCGCTACGATGACGATAAACTCGCCCCGCTGATCTTCCATGCGCTTAAGTAAGGTATCTATGGCTTCATTTCCAAAATCGCCTCCATGCCCTGAGGTTAGAGAGTATGCTTCGTCTATAAATAAAACGCTTCCTATAGCCTTATCTATCATTTCTGTTGTCTTGATGGCTGTCTGACCCACAAAAGCACCTACCAGTTTTTCTCGATCACATTCTATTAAATCACCACGCTCTATGATTCCAATCGCTTTAAAGATTCTAGCCAAGATTCTAGCTACAGTGGTTTTTCCTGTACCTGGATTTCCTAAAAATACTGAATGGAGTGGAAATTTATTCAAAACATCCTTTCCTTCTTCTTGATAGAATCTTACCAGAGTTATTAATTCATTGACCTCTTTTTTCACATTCGTAAGACCTACCAGTGCATTGAGTTCGGCTAAGCTATCTTTAAGCAGCTCTTCGTCTACTGGTATATGCGGTTTCTTCTTCTTCGTATCTTCGAAGACTTCTCGCACATCATCCATTGTGATTTCTGCAAAAACTTCTGCAGGCAATTCTTTGACATTTTCGTTTTTCATCAATCGAATTCCCATGTTCATCTTGGACTCGTTGACAAGAGAAATGACCATACGTGCGTTTCCAAAGGAATTGGTTCTTGAACGATAAGCATCTACCAATTTCTTTGACAACAAGGCTTTAGCATCAGGCAAGAGATTTAGCTTGTGCTTGTTGTATTCTAATAAAGCGATTTCCTCTAGCTCCTGTGGCGTATAATCTTGGAAATAATAATAATGACTAAATCTAGACTTTAAACCAGGGTTTGAGTCTAAAAAGACTTCCATTTCTTTAGGATAGCCTGCTACGAAGACCGCTATATCGCCTTTACCATCGCTCATTTCTTTCAGTAAAATTTCAATCACTTCACGACCAAAATCTTTTGTGTCTTCTCCTGATCTATATAAAGAATAAGCCTCATCTATAAATAGAATACCTCCTCTAGCAGCATCGATAGCTTCCTTAACTTTCGGCGCCGTCTGACCAATATATTCTGCTACTAAGTCCGCTCTGTCTACTTCATGAATATGCCCTTTAGATAAAAAGCCTAATTTATGAAATATCTTACCTAGCAATCTAGCCACGGTTGTCTTACCTGTGCCAGGATTTCCCAGAAATGCAGAGTGAATAGAAATGCCAGAGCTATCATCATAGCCCTTTTCTTTCCTTATCACTAAAAAGTTTAGATATTGCACATAATCCTTCACTTCCTGTTTAATATTCTCGAGACCTGTCAGACTATCCAATTCTTGAATTAAATCATCTAATGATTTCGTATCGATTTCTTCTTCAATATTTGCAGGAAGCAGCCCCATATTATTGAACATTTCACTGCCTATGGTTATCAGATTAGACTCCCCTTCGGTGTATCGATCGCCCATTTTAAAAGGAATAACAGCAATGAGCGTATCCATAAATACCACTTCTACTGTATAATTATCCTCAAACCAAGAGCCTTTAACATCACTCCCCCAGCCCGTTTCGAATAGGAAACTCTCTCCACTTGGTATTCTTGCCATTCTTACAGAACTGCCTTTTAGCTGCCTAGCATCATTGTAAAAATTAAACGTTAGTTCACACATCCAATCTTTTTCAAGAAGATTCTCTATTTCACATTCGACCCATACGAATCGAGTTTCTTTATAGTCAAATTCTAATAAATATTTCCGATCATTGATGTTTAGATTGCTGTCTGGACCTTCGTATAGAGCAGCAGCTGAAATAAAAAAATATTTATTTTCAAAGCTATTTACCAAGCCTACATCATAGACATAAAAATAGCTAGTAGCTACAAGTTCATCATCAATATAGGCTTCCCAGCAGTATTCTCCTTCTTTCCAGAAGCTTCCGGGCATTTCCTGGCCCCAGCCTTCTCTGACGAAGACAATATTGTCCTCTGCTTTTACCACCCTTGTAGCATGAATATTGCAAAGTTCTATTCGTGCAGTCTTTGTAGAAAATGCTTTTAGATTAATCCTTGCTGTCCATTCAGCTTCATCAAAGCGTTTATTAAAAAAGGCGAGTTCAGCATAGATATGTCTTACTTCGTTTGAGTCGAAGACTTGTCTGTACTTCTTAGACTCATAGAGCCACTCATTAGAGGCATATATTTTTAGGCTTTTGTATTTATAATTATCAGACATCTATACCATTTATGTTTTAAAACTATACCAATTATTTATGGGTATAACACCGTCCTTGCCGTAGTTTCGGTCTTTTTTTTGACCGATTACTAATTCATACACGGTATTATTTCTATTAAAATTAAAAACTATGCGAATATATACCTTTTTCGAATGCGCTTGTATTTTTTTGCTTTTGACTCTCGATTTTAACAGTTGTTTGAGCGTATATTATAGAAAATACAATAGTTCTTACTGAAACTATTAGATTTGCTTGTGAAATAAGTCACGATGGAGGAAATCATAAAAAACATAATAGCTATAGGGCCCATATGGGCGACCTTAATAGCAACTACATTTACGTGGTTGCTGACGGCTAGCGGTGCGGCCTTGGTATTTCTTTTTAAAGATATGTCTCGCAAAATGCTAGACGGCATGCTGGGATTTACAGGAGGGGTTATGGTCGCCGCAAGTTTTTGGTCCCTGTTGGCACCCGCTATTGAAATGAGCCCTGGCGAAGGATTCGCAAAAGCTTTTCCTGCTGCTTTTGGTTTCTTTTTTGGGGCTATTTTCTTATTCGGCTTAGATAAATTATTGCCTCACCTGCATATCAATTTTCACCATGATCAGGCAGAAGGTGTTAAAACTAGTTGGCATAAAACGACGCTGCTTGTATTAGCCATCACCTTGCACAATATTCCCGAAGGACTGGCTGTGGGTGTATTATTTGGTGGGGCGGCGGCAGGTATTGAAGGTGCCACCTACGGAGGCGCTTTAGCGTTGGCCATTGGCATAGGTATTCAGAATTTTCCTGAGGGGCTTGCTGTCAGTATGCCGCTGCGAAGGCAGGGGCTAAGTCGATTAAAATCTTTCTATTATGGTCAGTTGTCTGCCATAGTAGAGCCCATTGCAGGAGTTGTAGGAGCTTTGCTTGTGTTGCAGATTCAACCTGTTTTGCCTTATGCGCTAGCCTTTGCAGCTGGAGCCATGATATACGTAGTGGTAGAAGAAGTCATCCCTGAAACCCAGCTAGATAAATATACAGACATCGCTACCCTTGGCTTTATAGCTGGCTTTATAGTGATGATGCTTCTGGATGTAGGGCTAGGGTAATAAAGGGTGTAGATGTATAAATTAATAACTCAAACGAATTATACCCATAATTATCGCCGACCTATTAATCATTTAACAAACCAATTGCCATCTTTGCCATGGCACTGCTGCCAACAATTAAGGCATCTTCGTCGATTTCGAATTTAGAATTATGGACTGTAATTGTTGTGCCTTTTTTATCATTTCCTGTACCTAGACGGAAAAAAGAAGCCGCACAGTGATGCCCATAAAAAGAAAAGTCTTCAGCACCCATACGCATGGGCATTGCTACTACATTTTCTTTTCCTAATAAATGCTCTGCTAACAGTGATATCTTATTTGTCAAGACTGGTTCATTATTCACAAATGGAACTCCTTCAGGTATGTCAACGACACAATCTCCTCCAAAGCTCCTAGCTATACCTTGGGCTATTTCTTTAGTTTTCTGCCGAACTTCTTTTCGCCACTTTTCATCAAACGTACGCAGCGTACCTTTGAGTTCAACTTTTTCCGGTATGATATTCGTAGCCCCCGAACCGTGAATATCACCAAATGTCAATACTGTAGGAGTCTTAGGGTCTGCATACCTACTGACTAAATTCTGCAGAGCTAGAATGATATGGGCACTCAACACGATGGGATCTATACAGAGATGGGGAGAAGCTCCATGTCCTCCTTTGCCTATGATGGTCATATATATTTCATCTGCAGAGGCCATAAATGGTCCCTCGTGAAAACCTAGCTTACCTACTTCTAGTTCAGGCGTAACATGAAGCCCTAAAATAGCTTCTATCTTTGAATCTTCTATAACTCCGGCTTTAATTAAAGCTTCTGCTCCCGAAGGTTGCTTTTCTTCGCTTGGCTGGAAAATCAAAACGATGGTTCCCTGCCATTTATCTCTATTTTCTATAAGATATTTAGCGGCACCTAGCAAGCAAGTAGAGTGCACATCATGGCCACAGGCATGCATGACGCCATCGTTTTGGCTTTTATAGCTGCATGTATTTTGCTCCGTGATTGGCAGAGCATCAATGTCTGCTCTTAGGGCTACACATTTTCCTTTACCATTTTCTATCTTAGCTACTAAACCTGTTTTCAAAGGTCTAGATATGTCTTCAATCCCTATCTTTTTCAGTTCATTTAAGATAAACTCTGTGGTCTCAAACTCCTGCCATGATAACTCAGGGTGACTATGAAGGTGCCGCCTCCACTCAAGAAGTAGATCTTTAAAGGCAAAGGTAGGTAAGGATGTTAAATTCATCAGTTACAAATGTACATAAAAATTTTATAGTGATGAGTGATAAGCTCTTAAAATGAAGACCCTAATGACAAGATGAAAAAGATGGGAAGGAATGTTTTCTCGCCTTTATTTATCCTGCAATAGGATAAGACTTCATAATGGAGACCTCTGTGGGCGGCATAAGTATAAGAATCAACAAAAAGAACCTGGGCAGATGTGATTCTTTCAATATTTCTTGTCCAATATTATTGAAAAATATTCGGTAAGACTAGGTTTTAGACCTAAGACTTTATACATCGAACATTATATCTAATTTTGCGTAACTTCTTGATTTCTTAACTTGGTTTTCCACAACATAACGTATATTTGTGAATAATTCCCTAGATGAAAAAAGGACTCTTGTTTTTTTTACTTGCCTTGGCGCATCATTCGCAGGCTCAGACTCATGAGCTAGGCGGAGGCATGGGCTTTGCTTATTACTTTGGCGATTTAAACATTGTTAATCACCATCGTCACCCCTTTACTTTTATAACGGAGTCTTTCGATCCTAAGAATTATAAAATGGCCTATTCGTTGAGCTACAGATATAATATGGTAAATAGATTTAGTTTTGGGGCCAATTTCAACCACCTCTATTTAACTGGATACGACTCTGATAATAAATCAAAGGAAAAATATGACGAAGAATGGTCAAGGCTCGTTAGAAATTTAAATTTCCATACGGCGATTAATTCCTTGACCTTTGATGTACGCTATGAGTATTTTCGCACAGAAGATGCTTGGGGAAACAATAATAGTGGTTATATTAATGATTGGATATTATCTCCATACGCAGCCGCTGGCCTCGGTATTTTTAGTTTCAATCCGAAAACGTGGTATAAAGGAGAAGAGATAGAGCTGCAGCCGCTGGGCACAGAAGGCCAAGGCATAAAGCCCTATGGTCAAAAATATAGTTTAATGGGGCTCATTTTACCTTTATCCGTAGGCATTCGTTTTATAGAACCGAATAGAGTGTATTCCATTGGTGTTGATTTTACCTATACTTATACCTTTACTGATTATCTAGACGATGTCAGCGGAAAATACTATGTAGATCCTGCTGTATTTAAATCAAACTATGACCCCGCCAAAGCAGCATTGGTGACTGCCCTTGCCAATAGAAACCCCGAATCTGAATATCCTGGAGTCATAGGAGGTCCCCTAGATATCCGTGGCAACCCATCCCAGAGCGATGCATATCTTTCGGGTCAAGTTAAGTTTACCATATTCCTGGATGCATTCCAGCAGCGGTACTGGAGATTTTAATTTTTACTATTTTTTAAGGCGCAGGATAAAAGCAAATCGCTTTTTATAATAATCCTCATTCAAAGAATTTATCATCACGCCTTTACTTGTGCTGGCATGCACAAATTTTTCATTTGCAAGATATACTCCCACGTGCGAGACTTTTGAAGATTGATTTATTGAAAACAAAACTAAATCTCCTTCACGGGCTGCAGCTTTGTCAATTTTTTTTCCTTGATCAGTCAATTTCGAAGTAGGAAAATAAAAATTAGGTGGAAATTCGTATACTTCTCTGAGCAATTGACAACTGAAGTTAGAACAATCCACTCCTGCTTTAGTTTTACCTCCGAATTTATAAGGGGTTCCTGTCCATTCATCTATAAAACCATAAAGTTTTTCATCGCTTACGTCCTCTCCAATTAGTTTAGTATATTTTTCTAATAAGGCTCGCTTCCCCGCTTTGTTTTTAGTTTTAACTGTTGTGCTTGGATTAGATTTCTTTTTAAATATGCTACAGGAAGATAATCCTAGAAGCACTATAAAAAAAGAAAAACAAACCAATCTGTTCATACAAATACAAAGGTAGCTTTCCGTATAGTTTTATTTGATTTTAGCTAATCACATAGAAATATTTCTTGTCTATTTTATAAAGCATCATACGATATTAAAAAATTCTATTTAAAAATTCCATTCGTTCTTTATTGATATAAAATAAACTTTTTCTTCCCTGTGTTTTTTTCTCTACTACATGTAGTTCGGTTAAAATTTTTAAATTTTGAGATGCTATTGATTGAGTTTGTTTGGTCAGTTCAGATAATTCGTTTACACTAGATCCTTGAGTCCTATCTAATATTTCCATCAGAACCAATCTACCTGGCTGTAGAAAAAATTTCAGATACTTATACCCCTCTAACAAGGTTGAATAAGCGTTATTTAGCGCCAGGTCTGTTTGCCCTTTTCCATGCCGTATTTGATAACAAAATTGGATTAAGCTATCTAGCTCTTCTAGGCGGATAGCGTATTTTCTTTCTTTCAAATGCGCTACGGAATATACCAGGCATGCCTTTTTCAAAACAGCTAAATGCTGGCTGACTATGGGCTGCTCCATGTTGGTTATTTCTACTAAACCCGTTACATTGATCTCAGGATTATTCTTTATAATATTTAATATATAATATCGACTAGGGCCAGTGATTGCTCTAAGTTTAAGATACATCAATCTGTATTTTTGCAGGAGAATGGGATCAAAAATCATTTCTTCACTAAATAATTATTGATTAAATACATGGGTTCAAAGCTTGTTAAGTGAGCAAAATCCTGGGATTTCCATTTTTCCAATACCGCCAGCTTTAGTTTTTCAGCGCTAAGTTGTAATATATCCACTTTGTCTATATAATAAATCCGCGGATGCCGACATTCTTTTGCGTCATTTTCAATATTCTCCAAAGAGTTAAATGCTGGTAGAGCTTCTTGACCACATTCAGATATATGAGTATAAAAATAATTTGATCGCCGGGCATCCAAGAGAACAAATACATCCGTCACATCATCTCCTTTTTCTGAGTATAGATAATTTGCATAAGCCACTAGCCCCGAGATAGCTATCAGCGGTATATTGAGAGCAAAACATATCCCTTTGGCCGTCGAAGATCCCACGCGCAAACCCGTAAATGAGCCTGGCCCTTCATTGATAGCTACAGCAGAAAGATCTGTAAATTTATGGGCGGTCTGTTCTAATAATTGAATAATCGCTAAATCTATTTTCTTAGCATGACTATTTTCTTCTGTCTCTTCTTGATAGGTTGCCAGTATTGCTTGACTTTCTATATCTAACAAAGCCAAAGACATTTTTTTAGTAGACGTATCTAAAATCAGAATAATCACGGGTGTTCTTTTTATTATTTCTGCAAAATTATCTGACACGATAGATGTAAGGGCATATTTCTTAATAGTGTATAATTATCTTGCATTTATTAAATAAATATTATCTTTAAAGTCGAATTAGATTGCTAATGGCAGGAAATACAATATCTCAAATAAATCTCTCCGAGCTGCTTCAAAAGAATTTTGGATTCAACATGTTCAAAGGAGAGCAAGAAAAAATCATAGAATCTATACTCTCTGGCAGGGACACGTTTGTGCTTATGCCGACTGGCGGGGGCAAGTCGCTTTGCTACCAGTTGCCAGGAATTATTTCCGAAGGGACTGCCGTTATTGTGTCTCCATTGATAGCTCTTATGAAAAATCAAGTGGATTTGGTTCGAAATTATAACGAAAATGAAAATGTAGCGCATTTCTATAATAGTACACTGAATGTGGGCCAGAAAAAAGCAGTAGAACAAGATGTAAAAGATGGTAGGACTAAGCTGCTCTATATCGCCCCAGAAACCTTAGCTAAGCCTGATAATATAGAATTCTTAAAGTCGTTTAAAATTTCCTTTGTAGCCATCGATGAAGCCCATTGTATCTCTGAATGGGGTCATGATTTCCGACCTGAATACAGAAAGATAAAAGATGCGATAAAAAAGATTCCCTATCATGTACCGATTATGGCTCTCACCGCCACTGCCACACCTAAGGTTCAACTAGATATTGTAAAAAATCTCAGCCTTAAAAATCATAATCTTTTCGTCTCCTCATTTAATAGGGCCAACCTCTATTATGAAATACGATATAAAATTAATGATGACTGGGCGGTAAAAAACATCATTCAATTTATCAAAACCCAAGAAGGTAAGACGGGCATCATATACGTTCTAAATAGAAAGTCTGCGGAAAAGATAGCGGAGACTCTCTGCCTCAATGGTATAAAGGCAGCGCCTTATCATGCAGGGCTAGAAGCTAAGCTAAGAGCGAACACCCAAGATCAATTTCTAAACGAAGATATCCATGTCATTGTAGCTACAGTGGCCTTTGGAATGGGAATAGACAAGCCCGATATACGGTTTGTCATTCACTATAATATAGCCAAGTCTCTAGAAAACTATTATCAGGAAACTGGTAGAGCGGGACGCGATGGTCTAGAGGGCAACTGTATTGCCTACTTCAACTATAAAGATATCACCAAGGTAGAAAAAATGCTGAGTGATAAAACGGTAACCGAACGCGAACGCGGTATGCTGCTTATAGATGAAACCGTAGCTTATATAGAATCGGGAGAATGTAGAAGAAAGTTTTTGCTCAATTATTTTGGCGAAGAATATGATAGTAAAACTTGCTCCGAAGGAAAAATGTGCGACAACTGTGCTAAACCTAAGGAAAAGGTCAATGTAACAGAGGATATATCTTTATCGCTCAATATTATCAACTCCTGTATTGAAGCGCACTATCTGCCTCACATTATGAATATCGCTCTGGGAATAAAATCCGATGGGGTGGCGTCCTATAAACACGACCTTATGCCATTCTTTGGACAGGGTAAAGATAAAAACGAACACTATTGGACATCCGTGCTTCGCACTACCGTGATTCATGGATTAGTCTACAGAGAAGTAGAAGAATATGGCACATTAAAGTTGACAGATAAAGGTCGAGCCTATTTAAAAGAACCTTTTAAAATAGAAATATCGCTGAATCATGACTATGAAAGCGAGGGAGATATAGTGCTAGCTGGGAACAATAACTCCAGTATGGATAAAGAGCTCTATAATATTCTCTTAGATATTAGAAAAATAGAAGCTAAAAAGGCCAATAAACCGCCATATGTGCTTATCCAAGCACCATCCCTAGAAGAGATGTGCTTAAAATATCCTATCTCAGAAGAGGAATTTAGCCATATAACGGGTGTCACCAAAGCCATGGCTGCTAAATATGCATCGGCTTTCTGCCCTGTTATCAAAGATTATGTAGAAGAAAATGACATTATTCGGCCCGATGATGTCATGGTTAAAACGATCGTGAATAAAAGTAACGATAAAGTCAAAATCATAGGCGCTATCGATAAAAAAATATCTTTAGAAACGATTTCTAAAGAACTCGGTTTAAAATTTTCTGATTTAGTAGATGAATTGGAATCTATAGTCCTCAATGGCACAAAACTCAATATCAGATATTATTTGAAAGAAATACTCGACGATGAAGTTATAGATGAGATGATGGAGTTTTTCCAAAAAAATGAAACGGGTGATATTAAAGAGTGTTATGAAAACTTCATAGACGACGATTTACCAGAAGATGATATTCGCTTGGTAAAATTGCAGTTTATAGGAGAAAATTTGATGTAAGTTTTTGAAAAATTTGTCGTTCTAGATATCCTATTCAGACTGGCCTCTGACTGGCACAGAAATCGTAGCACTAATTTCTGCGTTAAATTTTTGTAGTGCATCTCCACGTTAGTGGGCGACCAACAAGCGGTGATTGGACACTCAACAAAGTCTGTGGCTCTGTCACTCTATATTGAAATCTCTGATTTCATTTTCATTCATTGAATATCCATAAAAACAGTTCATTATTTAGTATTCTCCAAGATTACTATCCTTGTAGCATTTAATTTTTCTATATTACTTTCGCTGGCGAAGTACTAATAATTTTATCATTCAAAAATCGCTTTAATTAAATGGAGACTTCTCTTTTCTCGACCGCCTCATTGATGGCTATTCTTACGCTGACTTTTCTAGAAATTATTCTAGGTATAGATAATATCGTTTTTATCTCTATCGTCACGGGTAAGCTCAAGGAAGCTGATCGGCCTAAGGCGAGGAGAATTGGTCTATTTCTAGCCCTTCTATTTAGAATCCTGATGCTTTTTGGTCTGACGTGGATTCTCAAGCTCAATCAACCCTTTCTGTCCCTGGACACCCAGTTTCTCGATGTCGGAATTTCAGGCCAAAGTATAATCGTTCTTTTCGGAGGACTTTTCCTTCTTTACAAAGCGGTATCTGAGATACACGATAAAATGGAAGGCGCAGAGCATAGTTCGGGTAAAACGGCGTCTTCTGTCTCTAGGGCCATTGTTCAAATCGCGCTTCTGAATTTAGTCTTCTCCTTTGATTCTATATTGACAGCGATAGGCTTGGTGAGTCTTGCGCCTCCGCCCGTTGGTTTTGGCTATGCTACAGGCATGGAAATTATGATTATTTCGGTTGTCATCTCTATTTTAATTATGCTCAAATTTGCCGGTCCCGTATCCGATTTTGTCAATAATCATCCCACGATACAAGTTCTTGGACTGTCCTTTCTCATCCTCATCGGCGTGATGTTAGTGGCCGAAGGAGCACATATGGCGCATTTGCGTATTCTAGATTCTGTGGCTGTACATAGTATTCCTAAAGGATATCTCTACTTTGGTATTATCTTTTCTCTTTTTATAGAAATGCTCAACATGCGAATGAGAAAAACCTCAAATAAAAAAGTGAAACTCCATGATAGTGAAATCAAAGATAAAGAGCTCTATTAAACTGATTCATACTTATTCACCCTAAATCTAGGATTTTAATCAGACTATGTATAAAAAGACTTTTCTTTTTTTAGCTCTCGTTTTGATCTGCTTTCAATCTTTTTTCGGTCAGAAAAATCTCTTTGAAGGGTCGGCGATGTATGAAGATAAAAAGAGCATGAAGTGTGAGCTAGATATTAGGATTGACTCTAGCTATAGGATCTCTGGAAACCTAAGTCGAGAGATTGGGGACACTGCTGTGCATCATATGATTACTGGGGATTTCAATCCCGAAGATAAAACCATTTATTTCAGAGAATATGCTAGATCTAAATCTGACTGTGCTATCTTCTTTCAAGGAAAAGTCTATTTTCTCCTTCAGGACATATATACAATAGCTGGAATATTTAAAAGCCTAGATTCCACTCAATGTCCTTCTGGACACATCAATGTGATCTGTAGAAATTTTAACTTCAATATCTACTCTAAGAAAGAGGAGAAAAAGCCAATACTTATTTCAGAAAAAGAACAGGAAGCAATTTTATCTCAAATGCTTAGTCAAAAAATTAAAAAAGAAGCACATTTCATTCAAGTGCGCGGAAACGAAAGGATAGAAATAAATATGGGCGCCGACACGCTCTTTTTAAAAATATATGACAACGAAAAAATAGATGGAGATCAAGTCAGAATTGAATTTAACGAAACTGTTGTAATAGATAGCTATCCTTTGACTAATGAGAAGGTTGTTTTTAAACTACTTCCTGCCAAAGGAAAAAATATTCTCAAAATCACAGCCCTTAATGAAGGAAGAATAGCCCTCAATACAAGTAAAGTTGAATTGTTCAGCCGGGCCATTCATGAACACTATATCCATGTTTTATATAAAAACCAACACACCCAATATGAAATTAACAATTAAAACTTTTTTTGCGTTCTGCTTGCTACTTACTATCATCGCCTGTAAATTAGAAAAAAAAGAAAACACCCCTTCCAAGCCCGACGGAAAAGCTATTTATATGGATAGATGTACTTCCTGTCATGGAATGGACGGCAAAATGGGCTTCGGCGGGGCCAAAGACATCACGCAGACCATGAAGTCATTAGATGAAATTGTCCACCAAGTCACCAACGGCAAAGGAGCGATGGCTCCTTATAAAAATATTTTGACTCCCGAGGAGATATATGCTGTTTCTGAATACGCTTTGAGTCTTAGTAAAAAATGAGATAATCATTTTTTGTATTACTTTTTGCAGGATTAGATAATTTCCTGGACTCTACATTATGTTTTAATCACCCTAGGTGGGTGAAAATCAATATGGACCTGGCCCTAAAGTCAATGATTGTGTCGTGGCAGATATGCAGATTCACTTAAGAGCCTATTTGGCCCGTTTTATGACCTGTTAGGAGCAGGAATAGCCCATATTGAACACTTCGCTTGCTTGGCCTTAGTTTGAATCAACCTTAAGTTGCTCATATGTCAAAAAGTATTCACATTTCTTGTTTTTTTCAAGGGAATGCTTTTTTTGAGATTTTTATGAACTATCGGTAATTTTTAAATAAGTTTCGATAACTTTGTACTCCCTTAAAAGTGAACCATGATACTCAGCGGAAAAGAAATAGAAAAACGCATTGGCCAAGACATTATAATTAAGCCTTATAGCCCCGCTCAGCTAAATCCCAATAGCTATAATCTTCGACTTCATAACGAATTGATGGTTTATGACCAGCACGAACTCGATATGAAAAAAGAAAACACAGCGAGTAAGCTTATTATTCCCGAAGACGGTCTTCTGCTAGAGCCCCATAAACTCTATCTAGGTCGCACGCTTGAATTTACAGAAACTAAGTCTCATGTTCCTATGCTAGAAGGCAGAAGTAGCATCGGCAGACTAGGTATGTTTATTCACGTCACTGCTGGTTTCGGCGATGTAGGCTTTTCTGGCTTTTGGACGCTTGAAATCTTTGTCATCCAGCCCCTGCGCATCTACCCAGGCGTAGAAATTTGCCAAATCTACTACCACAATATTGACGGAGCGTATGATCAATATAAAAGCGGTAAATATCAAAATAACAGCGATATTCAGCCTAGTTTATTGTTCCGAGATTTCGAGAAATAGTCAAGCGTATTGTCTAAGTTAAATCTAACTTAAACGTTTTCATTACAATTTTTTAATACGGACGAATCCGTCGTTTCTATTATTTGTTATATATTTACACACCATCACCATATAACAATTTAACTCATATGGAACGTCGATCATTTCTAAAATTTATTTCTGCCACAACCGCAGTATCTGCTATGGATACTAGTTTTGCCGCCGAATTGCCTAAATTAAAATACAAACCTAGCCTATCTGAAGTGGACTATGAGGGTATCGCCTTTTCCAGCGAAGACAATGTTGTTCTGACCAAAGAACTTCAATATGATTTGCTTCTGAAATGGCAAGATGCTCTGACAGAAAAAGAAAGCTTTGGCTTCAATAATGATTATATCAATTTCGTGCCCTTGACCAAAACGGGCACAGAGGGCATATTGTGGGTCAACCATGAGTCTCCAGATAGATTTATGATACTCGATCACGTTTCTGATAAGCCTACGAAGGAAGAAATAGAAAAAGAGATGTATTCTGTAGGAGGATCGCTTGTGCATATAAAAAAAGATGATAAAACAGGAAAATGGACCTACATAAAAAACAGTCCTTACAATAGACGATTCAGCGGATTGAGCCTGATTCCTTTCGCCAATAATGAGGAAATTATGGGCAAAACAATCGCTATGGGCACATTGGGTAACTGCGCAGGAGGTAAAACACCTTGGAATACCATCCTCACCTGTGAAGAAAATTATGATTTATTCTATGGGGAAACGATCCTCAATGACGGTATGGCCTCACACCTTAAAAGCGAATTGGGTTGGGAAAACTATTATGACAATCCTCCTGAGCACTATGGCTGGGTAGTAGAAATAGATCCTATCAGCGGTGAAGCTAAAAAACATACCAGCATGGGCAGAATGGCGCATGAATGTGCTACTACTACACGAGCTAAAGATGGTCGAGTAGTGGTATATACCGGAGATGATTCGCCTAATGAGCATTTGTATAAATTTATATCAGATAGTCATGACAATCTAAATAAAGGAATGCTTTATGTAGCAAATTTAGAGGCAGGAATTTGGACTCCACTTGATAGAGAGATTCATATGGAGCTAGGGAAGCATTTCTCCACTCAGCTCGAACTGCTTATTCAAACTCGCGCAGCAGCCAAGATGGTCAAAGGCACGCCACTAGATAGACCCGAGGACATAGAGATTCACCCTATATCTAAGGATGTCTTCATATCTTTAACTAATAATAAGCCTAAAGGCAACTATCACGGCGCCATTCTCAAACTGATGGAAGAAAATGCCGATGCCGGATCTTTGACATTCAAACATGAATATTTCCTAACTGGCGGCGAAGAAAGTGGGTTTTCTTGTCCCGACAATTTAGCTTTTGATGATCAATACAACCTATGGTTTACCTCTGATATCGCTGGCGGATCTCAAAATAAAAAACAATATACTCCTTTTAAAAACAATGGTCTTTTCATGGTGCCCGTTAAAGGAAAAAATGCTGGAAAAGTAGTACAAATAGCATCTGCACCCAACACCTCTGAATTCACGGGACCCTATTTTAGCCAAGACTATAAAACTTTATTTCTCAGCGTGCAGCATCCGGGGGAAACATCTAAAGATAAAGATAATTTTATCAGTCACTGGCCCAATGGAGGCAACAGTAAGCCGATTCCTTGCGTGATTCAAATTTCGCTGAAATAATGCCATGAATAAAACGAAATATTTGTTTTCTTTTTTAGTCCCTCTGCTTATTTTTTTTTCTCTTTGGAGTAATAATTTTTTGGCCTACAGTGCTTTGTTCTTTTTGTTTACCGTTATTCCTGTTTTGGAACTTTTTACCAAAGCTTCTACATATAATATGACTATCGATGAGGAAACCAGCGCTAAATCAACTTTTTTTTACGATGGATTGGTTTATCTTTTTGTTCCTATTCAATTTGGGCTGCTTTTTTATTTTTTATCCACACTCGCTGCCGTCACCGAGGTTGACTACATCGTTGTTGGGCATATTATAGCTATGGGCCTGGCTTGTGGGATCTTTGGAATCAATGTAGCCCATGAGCTCGGACATAGACCTACGTGGTATGAAAAACTCTTCAGCAAGGCTCTATTAATGACTTCGCTATATATGCACTTTTTTATCGAGCATAA
>Ga0208082_1000019_pt1 | contig 42889 bp, 54 predicted proteins | sample LakMenE09Jun09ns_FD_150683 | JGI IMG/M metagenome (GOLD analysis project Ga0208082, IMG submission 150683) | Freshwater microbial communities from Lake Mendota, WI - 09JUN2009 deep hole epilimnion ns (SPAdes) | ecosystem: Environmental > Aquatic > Freshwater > Lake > Epilimnion/Euphotic zone ... | reverse complement strand
GCGTCCCAAGCCGGCGGCCGTGCGCGTCGCAGCAGCCATGGCGGCGGCCGCGGTCGTCAGCGCGCCGGCGGGGCGCGCGCGGCGACGCCACAGGCGCTTTTCTGCGCCCTGGGTGGTGTACACCCACCTGCCCGTGCCGATCGTGGCGATGCTGCGGAAAGTGCTGTTTTTGCCGCGCGTAGCAGCGCTGGCGACGATCGCCGCGTCGCTGGCCGGCAGCTTCATAGGAGCCCGTGCATGAGAGATGGGGCTCTGAGCCTCTGACGTTTGGCTGTACTTAGGTGTTATCAAAATACCTCAATAAACAAAGATGAGCGAAGCTGTGCCACCAGGCCTCGAGCTTCGCGACCCACGCGCGGGCGGTGTGCAGCCGCCGCGTCTGAGAATCGAGCTACAGCCTCATCAAAAGCACAACGTGGCCCGATTCCTGCAGTGCGTTCGTTTTGGCGACGGCGGAGTGTTGGTGGCGGACGACCTCGGCCTGGGAAAAACCTTCACCGCAATCGCGTGCGTGGAGACGTTACGCGAGGTTGTGACGCCACTCTGCCGAAACTTTCGAACCCTGGTGGTTGTGCCTAAATCAGTCGCAGAACAGTGGCGAGACGAAATCTTAAAGTTTACGTATTTCGATCGCGTTGCGATCAACCACGAGGTCTCGGAGGCGCAGTATCATATCATAACATACGAGACGTTGAGGTCCGCCTTCGAGGGGTCTTATGTAAAACAAGATAAAGACTGGGTCGTTTCGCCGCGCGGACTGCACCGCTTTTTCCAGTCGGATGTTTATCGTGCTGTGGTGTTTGATGAGGTCCACCGTTTGCGTAACAAGACAGCCAAGGTGCACCACGCCGCGAGGTTTCTCGGCGCCACCAAGCGTGTAGACTGGATCACGCCGCGCATCGGCCTGAGCGGCACGCCTATCGTCAACGGCTTTGCAGACGTCAGCAACGTCGCCGCCGTGCTTCGATTTCCGAAGAGGTTCACGGAGACGAGGTTTTTCGACACGCTGACCGTCGCCACAGGCTCCGACTTTGTGACCACCTGCTTCATAAAGCATTACAAGTCCGAAACGGCACAGCTCCCTGACTTGGTGACTACTTTTCACGCTCTGTCCATGAGCGATGAGGAGCGCGCGATACACAACGAGTATGTGAGCCAGCTGAACGTGGAGGTGGTGTCTTTCAACGAAAAGCGCTGTACGTCGTTCACGGACGTAATCGTCGCGCTGGTGCGCCTGCGTCAAGTGGCCATTCACCCGGACCTCCCTGCGGCAACACCACCTTCGGGCGGCGCGTCGGCGGCTAGCGACGACGAAGAAGACGAGTCTGACGATGAATACGAAGACGACGGCGACGAAGACGAAGACGCGCGCGCAGCGCATGCGCGTCAGAACGAAAAACGGGTCGCCGCGAAGCGACGGAAAAAGAACACACAGGACGAGGCTGCTCGCGAGAGAGCCGCTTTTGCACAAACAGCTATGCAACGCGCAAAAGAAACTTGGGCGCGCAGCTCCAAGCTGCGGTGGATGGTGGAACGCGTGAAAGCGTACAAGGCTGAAAATCGGCGCTTTCTGGTTTTCACGAGTTTCAGCACGGCGGCGCACTTGGTGCAAGATGTGCTGGCGGAGCACGGCTTCGTGACGCGTCTGTTTGTTGGGTCCACCACCGACGCGGCGCGCCGCGACGCGGTACTCGCTTTCCGAAACGGCCTACTCGACGGCCTGGTGCTGACGTTCGGAGCGGGAGGTACTGGGTTACACCTGGCGCCCGCCGGGTCGGCTGTGATACATTTGGATGCCACTTGGACGCCGGCGGCGCACGAGCAGGTAAGGGGGCTGCGCCCCCTTAAAAACCCCGCCCGCTTGTTTGCACAACTTAGCGTCGCAACGTTGACTGACGCGTCCCGTTTCCTGGGGGGTATGGGGGGCTTGCCCCCCAGGCTGAGTGTCGCCTGCACCGCTTCGGTACGGTACGGGACGTTGTAAACGACTACGCCGTGCTTCAGGCGTCCGTAGACGAGTACATCATCGGAAACGTGCACGTGAAAAAACAGGCGTATGCGAACGCGCTCGACCGCATGGTGCAGCACTTGCAAGCCAAACCCGTGAAAAACAATTCCTCGTCGGTCAACATGGCGCAGGTGCTGTCTTTGCTCAGGTGGTTCGCCAGCATGAAACGCAAAAACATGTACACGAAGCTCCTTGACACGGCGGCGGAGGAGGATGCAACTCGAGAGACCGAACCCCGTGCCGTATAACTGTTTTTGTTAAAAAAAGTTTAAGAAAGATGAGCAAAAAGCGGGGGCGTTGTGATGACGATGAAAACGACGCGCGAACGCGTGCACCCGTCAAAGTCGAGGAAGTCACGCGAGCGGTCATGCGGATCGTGAGCGGATGGCTAGACGCGTGTGGTTCCGAGTATCAAGTCCGCGCGCGCGTGGAAACATCACAAAACGCATCCGTGCTGCGCATAGGCTCCTTCGACGAGCTCTCCTGTGATAGAATCGTAGCCGTGCTGGACGCCACCTTACCGGGCGATTACTCGATCACGGAAAGTCATTGTGACATGAACAAGAAAGGGCTCATTCTCGTGATTCGTCGGTCCTGGGGCGGTGGCGAATCTACGGCAAAGGAGGCGCGCACAGAAGGCACCAGCGCCGACGGTGCGGTGCCCAGCTGTGGAGGTGGCGGTGGCGTCAGCAGCGATTTTGTGCGGCTGCGAATCAGCAACATCGTGACAGACAAAACAGACGCCGAACGAGTCGTGGCCGCCATGGGCTGCGTCATGAAACACCTACTTACTGGAACGACGTGGACCGTCTCCTCGTCGCCCGCCTGTCACGTGGTGAGCTTTAAGCTGACCGACACCAAGCTGAACACGGCCGCCGTGCGCGCCGCTTGTGTGGCTTCGGCCTCGGGCAGCACGAGTGCTGTGGACTTTGAGCGCGGCGTGCTGCGGGTTTCCGTGCCTAAAGCGCATCCTGAAATTATTTGACAAAGCCTACAAGTGACAAAACTTGGCGCATCTCAAAGCGGAAACATGTCCTCCCCGCCCGCGACGATTATTTATTACGTTCCAACCGACTACAGAGCGCGCGACTGGGCTGGCAGCGATATCGCGTTCATCAGCGTGCTGGGAGTCATCCTTTTGGTGGTCGTGACATGCTTATTTGCAGACTGCTTCAAAACCCCGATACCCGAAACGAGACGTCGACGGGGAGGCGACCGAAACGAGTGTTACGACGGATTCGAGGAAGGATTGAGGCAGCGTTCTTGATGCGCATTTTCGTTTAAACAATACAACTCGTTTTGCGACCGAAATAACATAATCGATATGAGCGTCATACGGGAACTTCTCCCGGCAAACCTCGAGGATATCCCGCGAGAACTCGTGTTGAAGAAACTACCGTGCAAAGATGTGATCAGTGTTTGTGCGACAGATAAGGCGCACGACGCTGTGTGCAGCGTACCCGGGTTCTGGGAGGAACAGTACAAAGCGCGGCACCGAGAGAGCGTAGCGAACGCCGCTCGTTTCCGCACGAATCCTTCCGTCTGGCCGCTGGAAGAAGGCAACAAACAGCAGTTCGGTGCCGAGTGCCGGTTCGTCCTCGGACGGGAGCCCAAAACGTTTGACCATACACTCCCAATAAATTCCGTGGCGTTCAGCCCCGACGGAACCCTGCTCGCCACCGGCTCGAATGACGACACCGTCAAACTATGGAACGTGGCGACGCGCCAAAACACGGCGACGTTTGAGGGACATACCGACCATGTGACTTCCATTGCTTTCAGCCCCGACGGAACCACGCTCGCCAGCGGCTCGGTTGACCGTACTGCCAAACTGTGGAGCGTGGCGACGGGCGATATCAACGCGACTCTTCAGGGACACACCTCCTGGGTGCAAGCCGTGGCGTTCAGCCCCGACGGAACCACGCTTGCCACCGGGTCGCAAGACCGCACCGCCAAGCTGTGGAACGTGACGACGGGCAATATAACGACGACGCTCGTGGGGCACCAGTTTACGGTGACATCCGTGGCGTTCAGCCCCGACGGAACCAAGCTTGCCACTGCCTCGTATGACAACACCGCTAAACTATGGGACCCGGCAACGAGGAGGAACACGGCGACATTTCGGGGACACACAGAATCGGTGTTTTCCGTAAAGTTCAGTCCCGACGGAGCCACACTCGCCACTGGTTCGCCTGACAACACCGCCAAACTGTGGAACGTGGCGACGCGCAGGAACACGGCGACGTTTCGGGGACACGCCAACTGGGTGACTTCCGTGGCCTTTAGCCCCGACGGAACCACACTTGCCACCGGTTCTGATGACAACACCGCCAAGCTGTGGACCGTGGGGACGCACGAGAACACGGTGACTTTTCGGGAACATACCAGCTATGTGAATTCCGTGGCTTTCAGCCCCGACGGGCGTACGCTCGCCACCGGTTCGACTGATCGTACCGCCAAGATTCGGGTCGTGGTTCAACCGGACGCGGCTTGACCTGGTGCGTAAAAGTACTTAGGGGTTCTGTAGGGTGTCTGTATGTGAATGGGCGCTACGATCAGCCGGGTGACGTCAGCACAACCGGCACTTCAACCACCCCCTCCCGGCCCCAATCGGGACCTACCTTCGATTGTCTCAATCGAAGACCGCTCTCCACCACCGCACGCCGACCGCGTAAAGGAAGATCTCATGGCCGCCGCCACCAAGAAGGACTCCTCCAAGAAGGTTACCGCCAAGAAAAAGGCGACGCCCGTCAAGACGGCCAAGAAAGGCATTCTGAAGAAGAGCTCCAAAAAGGTCAAGTTTGCCGATACCAAGTCAAAGCCCAAGAAGAAGAAGACGAAGCGATCGCGCCGCAAGAACGCAAAGCTGACCGTGGCGCAGCAGTTGAGCGCGTTCAAGTTTGAGCCGCTCGGGGGTGTGGGTGCGGCGTCTGACGACGAGTAACGAATGTGAAATTAAAAGCAACGCATGTTCGGTCACGGCCTCGGTTCCAACCCTAATTGACGGAGATTAAGAACCACACCAAACGACCGCGCAGTATCAAGCATTCGACGGAGCTCATCTTGGCGCTGATCGAACGTATTGTTAGCGCGAGTCCTGTTTATGAATCTCAAAATTTGTTCTCGATAGCGCTGTTGCAGTTCTCGAAGCTCTGAAGTTGAATTGCGCTGTGGGGGTGCAACCTGCGCCGGTGCGGGGGCAACATATGCCGGTGCGGGGGCAACATACGCCTGCGCTGGTCGGCCTAGTGGCGTGCGACAGTTTGGGCAGATAGCAACGTGCTTTAAGCACTCGCGGTGCCCGAAGTGACCACACGCCGGCCATTCAACAGCTTGAGGCGTATCCCATTCTTCCTCGGTGACATCGTTATGACACACCGAACACAACGTGTCTAAAGGCGTTTCCGTAGGTTTTTTCGGATGTGGCGCGTATCCACCAAACTGAACGGGTAGACCGATGACGCTCATGTTTGTTAAAAAACTCCTCCAAGAGACATCTATACAACATCTTTTTTTTTGTCACACGCGCGCGTCTCACCGCTTTTGACCGTCACGCGCGCGCTGCTTCCACGCGCCACAGCCCACGACCATGACGATCAGAAGCCCGACGCTGAGTACGATGTACTCGGCAGACACCTGCGCTGACACGTCTGGTGACGACGACGACGACGACGACGAAGACGACGGGGTAGGGGACGCGGTGGTATCCACCGACGCAGGCGCCGAGTTGAGCTTGACGTCGGCGATGCCGGTCAGCCCCGCGGCCGTGAGGCGCGCCTCGGGCGTGGGCGTCGTCGCCGCCACGGTGGTCGTCGGGTGGACCACGGCCTGGCCAGCCGCGTCGTTCCACGACGCCGCGAGCGCGTTTTCCACCTCGGTCGCATTCGCGGCCGTGGTCGTCACGGTGAAAGCCACCTCCACGATGTTCGAGGCTTGCAGCAGGTGGCGGCTCGTGGCTGTGAAAGCCTTGGCGCTGACGATCTTCACGGCGCTCGCAGCCACGCCGACGCTGGTGGCGATCGCGGTGGCCAACTTCGTCTGCACGTCAGCCGCCATGATGGTCGCGGCGGTGTACGTGCTGTCGATGTACAGCGTGGAGGACACGGCATACGGGTTGGGGCTCGTCGGGTTCACGGTGGGCGTGGGCGGCGTCGGCAGCGGCGCCTTGGACGCGCCCGCAGCCGCGTACGGGTCCGCGCAGCCGCGAACGGCGCACAGGTCGCCGATGCTGTTGTGCGCCTTGGCGTCCGCCACCACGGTGGCCGAGGCGGTGAGGGGAGTCCACCGCACCTCTTTCACGAACACCGTGCCGTTGGGCTTCATTGTCGCGAGCGTGGGCGCCTCGCCTGACACGAACGGCCCGCCGTTGGCCGCGGGCACGGCCGAGCACTTGCCAGCCTGCGTCACGCCGTCTACGCAGGGTGCGGTATTCGTGCGAAGGATGAATCGCAGCGTCTGCGGCAGCCAAATTCTGCGACGCGAAAAATAGGTGAGGCAATCATCGGCGATGCAAGCGAAAATAGATGCTGGGAACTTACGCATAATCGATCGTCAACAGAAGAGTGGTGTCCACGTACCAGCTGAGGCCTGTGGGCGTCCAGATCACCTTATAGGTATGCCATTCCGATGCGAAGGAGCTGTTGAACGCAAACTTGTTGTTGTAAAGCATCGCGGGGCCAGACGTGGGCACGCCCGCCGGGTTGGTCTTGGTGGTGACCGAGGCGCACGAGCCGCCGTTGCCAGAGGCGACGCCGGTCGTGTTGGCGAAGCCCACGCTGCTCATGGTGGTGACCGTGGGCGCCGCGTTGTTGGAGGTGAACAACGTTGCGTGGAATTCTATATCTTTCTGCGTCGCCGTGGACTGCGACGGCCATCCCAAGTCGATTTCGTTCCAGCTTGCGTCTACTGCCCCTCCTTCCATGTCTGTGTTTTACGGCAAGTTAGTACGCGTTTTTGGTTGAGTTCAAGCATCAATAACGCACAGGTTGCAAGAAAGAAGAACGCGCCGACGGCGGGCGGAATCACCATTCGGGTCGTAATTTCGAGAACGCCGAACTGAATGCAGCCCATAGATTCGGCGTGCGCGCCCAGCCAGAAGGATTCGCCTCCATTGAACTTGCAAGCTGCGCTGTCCTTGACGCACGCCTCCTGAGAGATGGTTGCGGTGAGGCCCTTGTCGCCGGCCTGCACGCGCTTGTCGGTGCCGGTGGTGTACGGCCCGGGCAGTTCGCTTCCGGTCTGCATCTGGCTCGTCGCTGCCATCGTACATACCGCCGGCCCGGCGGGCGCCAGGCCGCTGCAGTGCTGAGCGCCGGCGTTCTGCGTCGGGTCCCAGAAGCTGGCGTTCAGCGTCGCTCCCGCGAAAGCCTCCACATAGGGGTCGTTCAGCAAAAATTTGCACTGCCCCTTGCTTCGCGCAGAAAGCGTCGCTGCGGACCACGTTGATGCATCCTCAAACGCGGCGGGCAGGGGGCTGCCGGGGGCTGTGAGGAACGTGCAGGCGCTGGCACCGGCGACGAGCGCCGTGGCGGCGGCGCCGCGGAGCCAGCCGCCGCGCTGGCTGCGCAGACGGGCGGGCATGGTGGGAGAGCGCGACACCTCTTTTTATTGGAACGCGTAAGGTTGCGTGTGTATGACACTTCATTTCTTGCTCGTCTCGGGGTTGTGTACTACAACTTTCCGGTGTTAAACCGCGCGGCCGCGCTACGCGTCCCACCTTCGTACTCGTATCCAACAAGAGGTCCCTTCCGCATGCTTACTTTTCTCACCAAATCTTTTACTTCGCGGAGAGACGGAATCAGTACGTTCAACTTCACCTGCTCCAAGTGGCCGCCTGCAAAGCGGTATCCGACCGCCTTTCCAAGGAGTAGGTCATTTTCAGCCCAGTCTTCGAGGACAGCCATAGACGGCAACGTTTAATGGCTTCTTTCTTGACTGAAATATAGATAAATCGTCTTGCAGCAAAGCAAATAACGATAGTGGTCGCGATGAGCGTCTTTTCGGACCAAGCGACGCTTGGTGCGTTCACCAAACTCTTCATCTCCGGTCCCGAGAAGCGAGTGCCCAAGGTGGTCGACGGTCAAGTTGTGCGTGACGAGGAGGGCAAAATCGTCGAAGAGGTGATTCAGTGGGAACGCCCCGAGTGCCCCATATGCATGAGCGCGATCGAGGCGGGCGAGGACGTGTACATCCGAGACGCCTGTGGACATCTCTTCCACAAAACATGCATGGAGAGCTACGCTCGTTCGGAAAGGCGCCCAACAACGTGCCCGGCGTGCAGGCAGACAATTCCGACAAGGGATCTCTCAAAGTTGAGAGGTGACGTGCCTCCCCCCCCTTGGACAGTTTTTAACTGCGCTGCTTCCGGTAACATACCTGCTTTACAAGCGCTCCTCGATGCGGACCCGAGTGCCGTAAACTCGGTCGATGCGGAAGGATACACACCTCTCATGCTGGCAATACGGAATGGCCGTGTCAAATTAGCATGCTCGTTACTGCCTGGAAAATTTTGCGATAAATTTCACAAATCTGTTAGGCTTATCGATCGTAACATAGCCGAGCCTCGGCTCGGTAACACGGCTCTTCACTATGCTTGTGACCTCGGCGGACATAGCTACTCTGGAAACAACTTCAGTCTTGTTGTTGAGTATCTTATCGACAATGACTGGGATGATGACGATGACCATATTTACCATTCGCCGGTCGGTGACCATATTTACCCTCAACCGCATTTTAAGGCTAATGTCAACGTTCAAGATCGTTCTGGAAATACACCTCTCTCGACATGTGCAAAGAGCGGAAACACGAGCGCCGCTCGAGCTTTGCTTTCACATATAGATATTGACGTCAACCTAGCAGATCGAACCGGGTGGACGCCTCTGATGGTCGCATGTGTGTGGCGTAGGAACACGATAGTAAGGTGTCTTCTTGAAAAAAAAGGCATCGATTTGGACCGTAAAAATATGGTAGGGCAAACTGCGCTGGATATCGCTGCGATGAGTATGACACACAACGATGGGTATGACACATACATAGTCGATATGATTGAAAGATTCATTGACCAAGAAAGGCAGGTGCAGGTTGCCGCCGGCGGTTTGGCGGGGCCGGGGCCCAAACGCGGGCGTCAAATATAATAGCTTGTAAAACATTTAAAAACGAAGTGCGCGAGTGCGCGCAGCCCGGGGACTGCCTCACCTGACGCAGCATCGGCACAAAACGGTTATATGATACATGTCACCCACCTCCAAACCATTGACGCCAAGTGAGAGCGCGAGTGCGCGCAGCCAGTCGGTTCCCGCGCTCTCCCGCGAGGCGGTCGCGCTCTGCGGCCTTGGCGGCGGTCGCTGCGGCCGCTGCTGCGGCGACCTCCGCGAGGTGGCGCGCTCTGGCGGTCACGATGCTGAGCGTGTGGTCCGTCAGCGTGTGCTCGAAGAGGTTCACCGCCGCGGCGAACGACGCGTGCACGCACGCCGTGCGGGCCCGTGTCTTTGCATCCATCTTGGCGAAAATCTTGAGCAGAATCTCCACGGGCATCTTCGTCAAGCTCACAAACACGCCCTTGGAGCGCTTCTTCTCAGCGGCTGCATCGCGCCGACGCTGCGCCTCGCGCTCGCGCGTCTCCGCCTTGACCAGCATGTCGCGCTCGCGATGCGCGCCATAGCGGGCCGCGTCCTCAGACGCCATCAGGAGCTTGACGGACGCGTCGTCGTGGTGGCGCTTGAGCGCGAAATCGCGCGCCGCGCGAAGCGAGCGAGCCAGCTCCGCCTCCACCGCGCGCACGCGCGCGCGCCAGTCCTCCGCCGTGGCGAGCCGGCCGCGCACGCGGTCTGTGAACTGAGTCGCAATCGACGTCAAGTTTTCTTTGGCGACGCCCTTGACGAGCGCCATCTCGGCGTCGGCGACCGCGCGCACAGCCTCTTTTAGACCGCGTTTGGCGGCGGCGTGTTCGGCTTGGCACGCGTCCAGAGCGCGCTCGTAGGGCTCGGCAACCGCGGTGCCGGCGAAGAGCCCAAACGGCGTCAGCCGCCGCTGCAAATCCCAGCGTTCGCCCGCCAGGCGAAGTCGCGTCTGGGAATCGTTCACGCGCGTCTTTGCGGCTTCGATCGCGGCTTGCAGGGCGATCAAGGTTCCGGCCATGTCTCAATCGATCAAGCAGCGGGCGCCTTTGATCCGGCACGCTAGGAGGAGCGCGCGCGAAGTGGGCGGGAAATATATACTTGAACGAGTGATTCGCCTTTGAATAAATTTCATATACCGCAACGCGCGGCGTCCGGCGCCCCGTTATCGATCGGCGCCGGCGGGCCTTCGAACGCATAGGGTACCTGCAACACCTCTACCCCCGGCCAGCGCGCCTGGTCCTCATTCTTAACGCGCGGCGAGGGGTTCAGGAATCCCGCAAAAAACGCCGCCTAATCGACGCGCACGACGTCTTCGCTAAGCGGAAGCGTTTTCCCCTGGGAGCATTCGTTCACGAGCGCCGCTGCGTCGATACGCTCTTGGCCAGCATGCTTTCCGTCCGATTCCAGCGTTGCGTATGCCCGGTCTATCTGCTCTTTCTTAAGCTGGTATTCGATGCCTAGGCTGTTTATCTCCATCTTGTAGTCTAGTTCACGAGCTTCCCTCTCAACTTCATCGCGTCTTCTCTTCAAGTCTTTCCGTTCCATATCGAGTTTCTCCTTGGGCGAAGTAAGCATCTCTATCTCTTGATGGTCGGAAGTTGCTGATCGATCAGGAGATGACATAGGAGACCGCTGCGGCTCCCTTAATGGACTGTTTGCAGGGGTGTATATATTCGGCGGCGGCTGCTGTTGACGAAGTTTTTCGCAAAAAATAGCTCTGGTTTGCAGACCAAGTATGTATTCACTATCCAAGTCACTAGCCATGCCTTGAGCTATTCTCAAAAAATCGTTTAGTGATGTGATGGAGTTGAATACTTGCAAGAAATCTAAACCGTAAAAAAAACGAGACGTAATGAATTCCATTTCGCGAATGTCTTGAAAGAATTCTGGTATAGGTTCGGATGAAAACGAAAAATTACTGGTTAAGGCGCTCTTATGAGTTTGTATTTTGGAAATTATATCATGATCTTTTCTGGATTGGGATGAGACATGCGACGAGAGAAAATCGCGCCAGCTTTCCATGGTTAGGTTTGTTGTATCTGCTCTGTATCTTCGTACTCTACTTTTTATTATTGTATCAACCAGGAATTCGCTGTCAATCTTTTCGTCCGGAAACGATTCAAGCAAAGCCACATCAGGGAAACACGGAAAACGCTCTTGCGTCTTTATCATCATGAGCTTTAAGAAACGCTCATGCTCAGTTGCATTCTCCATAAGCGTGTTCAAACATTTTCGCAGGTTGCTACCGGCCACCTTGGCTAAGACGCAGTATACGAAGTGGCTCTTAATGGTTCCAGTGCTCCTATATGCACCCACATCATCTGCACACTCTAACATCCATTCAAATGATTGGGTGAGCACAGATGTTTCATTCCAAATACCAATATTATGCAACCGACCCATTAAATAATAGCAAAGCTCCAGACTTTCGAAAAGAGGCTTAAAAGTCAGGTCGAGTTCTCTGAGGTCTGTAATAGATTTTATGGGTACTGGTTGGATGTGCATGGGCACCTGAAAGTAGGACTGGATGACCTCTTGATCACTGAACCGAAACCAACGGAACACGCCGTCTCTGGTAAACGCGTTGCGACGCACGAAGTTGACATATTCTTTCTCTAGTGGCCAACCCAAACCAGAAAGGGGGAACGGCTGAGAAGGGTCTCCCCACTTGCAGTAAATCCGCTTCCCTTCGAAATCGTGCATCCATTTTTTCTTCTCAAGAACCTCTCGTGATGGCAAGCGAAAGTATGTTCCCAAGCTAGACTCGTAATAGTTCGTTTTTTTAGGGTGACAACGGCGTCGGCACAGTAGGCAACAATTTGACAGGGAATCGCTGCCGCCAAGCCTTTGCGGCGCCAAGTGGTCTCGATCAAAAACTTCAAACTCCAGACATTCAGTGCATATCACGACATTTTCCCTTTTGTGTCGGTAGTCGGCACGTGAGTGCTGTCGACTCACAGCCTGCTTATTTATGATACTTTTGAATTTGTCCGCCATAAGGTATTTGCTGAATGACACGCGTTGGCATAAGTACAATGTCTTAGTGTCATATACCGCAACGCGCGGCGTCCGGCGCCCCGTTGTCAATCGGCGCCGGCGGGCCTTCGAACGCATAGGGGACCTGCAGCACCTCCACGCCCGGCCAGCGCGCTTGGTCCTCGTTCTTAATACAGCAGAACGCGCCAAGCACGCCGTCCAGTGCGTTCGCCAGCGCGCGCGCGTCGTCCTCGCGCTCGAACGCGCCAAACACCTCCATCGGCTTCAGCACGCGCACGAGCGTCGCGTCGGCGTGCGCTCCCATCTCGCGCCGCACAAACGCGTCGCTGCTGCGCGCCGGCACGCGCGCGCCGCCGGCGTGCGCGCCGCACGCCGCGTCCGCGGCGCACGGCTCCAGCGTCTTGACGGCGCCGCTCCGAAACCTCTGATTGTCGACAAAGCCGGGCTCTCGGTGCGGCAGCCGCAACCGCCGCGGCCTGAGCCAATGATCTGTCGGCATAACGTGCGGCAGTCGCACGCGGTGGCCATCGATGACGCAGTCTTTTCCAGGGTAGAAGAAGCACTCGCAAATCGACGCCATGCGCGGCAGCACCAGCGTTCGATTCAGCGCCACAGCCAGCGACGCGGCGGCGCGAAACTGAACGAGCTGATGCTGCATGAGCAGCCAGTGTCGCTTCCAGGTGTAAAAGGCGGCAGGCGGGTCCGCGACATCCGCCCGAGGTGCGAAAAACTCCTGCGTGATGTCCGAGTCATACACCAAAAATCGCCCCTTGTAATGGTCGCTGTTGTCGATCATGACGCCCTCCTCGCGCAGTTTCATAACTTTATCGTTAGAGTAGGTGGCGTGGAGCGCGTAAGGCTTCACGCGATACTGCTCCCAGTCTCGCGCGGTGCTGAAAGTGAAGCCGTTGCCGAACTGCGCCAGCGCCAGGATGCCGAGGCACGCCGTGCCGCCCGCCACGCCGTTCAGCAGCTGGTCTCCACCGCACACCGTCGCCAGGTTGGCAGGAATGAACTCACGTCCGTGACGGGCGCAGTGCGTGCTGCCATTCTTTGCGACGTTGTTGAACGGCACCTGATCGTCCGCCACGGCCCGACCCTTGAGCGCTGCGAGCTCTTTCACCCATCTCGACATGAGGTCTTGGGCGCGTTGCGTCGCTCTCCACACCATGAACCCTGTGTTGAATGCGTGGGGCCAGCAGTTCTCTGGCCCGTCGAGTCCGAGCTCCGCGTCACCCGTGGCGAGTAGCTTCAGCAAGTCGGGGACCGCTAAAACGTCGCGGTGAGCGTGTTCGGGCCTGAACACAAATCCCTGTTTAATTTTGATGCTTGGAAATGAGGCGTCCCAGAGCGTCGGCGGCATCGCACCGCGCTCGCCGGGGGCGCGAAGCACCGACAAGCCGCGCTTGCCGTCTGGTGATTTCTCGGTCCCGCCGCTGCGTAAGGGGGATGCGTACACGTACGAGCCGGTGTTCGAGTCACTGCCGACAAAAATGTCCGCCTCGGGATGCGCTCGCGCGAGACGCGCCAAGTGCGGCAGTGGGCTGCGGAGAAACGCAACGTCCGGGTCGGTACTGAGCACATCGTATCCGGCGTGAATCCAGTTGCTCACGTAGAACCAGCGAGAGAGGCGTGGGTTGACGACGCACATCGGACCGTGTGCCACCGCACACTCGGATGCCAAGTCTGCTGTTTCCGATTCGGAAGGCGGCCGCGACGTGCACAGCATGATGATGCATTTCAGGCCGGCCGCCTTGGCGTTTCGCGCCCAGCTTCTGAGTATCGCAGCTTGCGTTGCGCCGTCGTTCGCACCGCCGGTCACCGTGTTGGCGCCGGAGTTGGGCTGTGCGTCGGCCGCTGGGTTAAAATCGGTAAAGGTGACCACCACCAGTCCTCCATCCGGTCGCCCCGGGAACGGGTTGGCCACCGACTTGAGGTGCGTGCTCGATTCGAAGGGTTTGATTGGCGCGCTCGCCGCGTGCGAGACTTTAGCTTCCACGCGGGCGGCTCGGACCTCGACCACGGGAGCGAGAGGCGCTCCCGGCAAGGGGCCGGATGTCCCCTGTACCCGGGGTTCGGGCGCGTGCACCGTAGTCCCGGTGGTTAAGGCGGCTGCAATCTCTTGAGCGCGCGCCAACTGCTTTTCCGCGTCGATGACGGACCCCGCGAGGTTGCCGGCGGCGCCGCCGCTTGCTTGCTGATGTTGCAACAGTTGCTCGGTCACGGCTATTGCCCGTCCTCGAAGAACTCCTTGATTTTGAACGAAAAAGAGCGTGCAAGCGATGCTTACTATGGCGACTACAAAACAGCCGAGAGCTACCGTGTTTTTGAAGTAATCTCGTTTCGTGCGCGTATCGGAGACGACTCGCGGAAACGACTGGCGTCGCTGGGTGAGGGGCTCTTGTTGCTGACGCCTCGCCCGAGTGGGTTGTTGATTGACGATAAACATGGAGACGCTTTATTCAGTGGGGTTAAAATAAGCTTGTACGGCGCGCGCGCGTGTGTCTCTGCGAGACTCTTGGGATTACGCAATAATTACAAAGATATGGCGCCATAGTCTTGATCTTTTCGACTCTTCACCACCGACTTCCGTGCCGTGTTTTTCCGCGTGCTCGCTGTGATGCACATGCACATGATGAACAGCAGGAAGAAGAACAACGCGCCGCCAAGAGAGCACACTATAATCAACCAAACAGGCCAACTCGTCACACTCTTTGTCGCGTCCGTAAATGCGTTTTTATTGCCAACGGGCACCCCAGATGTGATGACTTCGCCGGTCATTGACATCTGCTGATGTCCATGCGCCTTTTAATGAGTTTGCACGCGTCGCGTTTGTACAGCCCAAGCCTCAAAAGTTGAACAGTTTTCGCTTCGTCGCGTCGCGACAAACATAGTTGAATAATCCGAGCGTCGCCCCCGCTGCACCAAACTCGCTGTATAATGTGCCGTACTGTACGAGTTGTCGCGCAGACCCTTCTGTGCGCAGCGCGTCCATGATGGTGCCGGTGACCGCCACGCCGGCGCTCGCCGTGTACATGGCAAACACGGTGAGGGCGGCGACGTTCATATCTCTTTGTGTCAACCTGAACGAAAACACCCACAGACAAAAACATCCGAGCAGTGCCCCCACGACGTGCGCCCACGACGTGGCCGACGCGTCCCCCAAAGACTCGACCGGCCCCGCGCCATCGAGTGGCACAGCGAACGGCACCAGAAAAAACAGGAACGCGGCGCACGCCAGTGCGCGCCCAACAAGCGTGGTGTCGTACTCGGTCAGCGCGTCTGTGAGCGCCGCGAGCGCGAGAGTACCGCTGGCGGCGAACGCGGTGGCGTATGGTGTCGACCGCACGACGGACGACATGCTCACACGGTCACCGTCTGGCAGGACTACGCATTCCGCTGCGCTCATGCCTTTGACGGAGAGGGCGCATCCCAGCAGCGGCGTCGCCAGGACGCCGGCGGCGCCCACATAAAAGGCTATGCGGCGCAACGCGCGAGGCATCGCCGGTGTTTACATAAGCGACACGGCCCTTGTTAGTAAAATGCGCGCTGTGGCGGCGCTCGTATTGACGCTCGCCAGCGTGCGATGTGCGCATGGCCGGGAGCGGCTCTATAAGACGTGCCCAAGCCCCATCCCAGTGCTCCAGAACAGACTTGACATACCGCTCATATTCGAAGACGAAAAAATGATGCGCGGCGCGGAACTGGGCGTGCTCCACGGCGCGTACGCGCGCGACACGCTGCAGCGCTGGCCGAGCGCCGTCGAGTACTTGCTGGTAGACCTCTGGGCGCCGCAAGAGAATTACGTGGATTTGGCAAACGCGGCGCAGGACGTTCAGGACAAGCGCATGAATGAAGCGATTGAAAACACGCGCCATTGGTCGAGCAAAATACGCATATGCCGTAACTTCACAACCGTATGCGCCGCGCGGTATTCGGATGAATATTTCGACACCCTCTACGTAGACGCACGGCACGACAGGCTCGGGGTGCTCGAAGATCTGGAAGCATGGTGGCCAAAAGTCAAGCACGACGGGATCATCTGCGGGTGCGTTTGTAAATCTCTCTTCTTATTTAGCCCTCTCTAACACACGCAAAGGCACGATTTCGTAGCTCAGGACGAAGGCCCGCAACAGTCAGGACAAGATTGGACAAAGAATTTCGATGGAAGCATTGACACGTCGCGACGAGCGGTGCGTGGAGCAGTGGAGGACTGGGCCGCACGGCACAAGAGGCAGGTTCAAGTCACATACCGCGAAAGCGACTGGCCCAGCTGGTGTATACGCCGCTGATCATTTCATTAGGCTTCATGAAATCCGAACCTGAAATCTATGATCGCTTTGACAAACTGGTCCAGCTTTTGGGCCCCCGTCATGCGAAAATTCAGTTCCCCTTTCCCAACGCCGGAGTTGTGCACCATAAAAACCTCGGCCAAAATTTGCAGTTGCACGGATGCGATCGCAGCCCGAGGAACCATTAGAAGATCATCTTTAAAGCTCTCGGGGTCGCGGTCTGTTGCATACAATACCACGTAGTCGTCGGCAAACACCTTATTCGTCACCCGAGTTCGGTATTGGGATACGACTGTATTGCAAACGATATAAACTCCTTCTGCAACGAGATGAGTGACGCTGCGAAAAGAGTCTCGATGTTGTCTCAGGGCCTCGATGATGACCGGTTCGATAGTGCGTCTGAGAGCAAGCACGCGGTCCGAGTACGCCCCGCGCTGCCCGAGAAGTACCTCGAGGCTCGTGATGCGTTCGATTGCATCGTGGAGCTGTCGATCCAATGACCCGGGGGCGGACGAAAACGGAATCCCGTGTGCACTCGTCGGTGCTTGAAGGTGTTCGACTCGCGACTCGAGTTCGGCAATACGGGTGCGGAGGACATCAGCCTCTCCCATATGAGACATGATGGCGGTCGTCGATGTTTACAAGGACGCCGTCGTGTGGTTTTGTAACAGCTGGTGCATCCGTCGCTGAGTTTTTTCAAGGCGAGGTTTGCGGTTTCCCCACAATATCCTCGATAATCTTGGACGTCTTGTTTAAAAACGTGATGAGTTGATCCGCAGCGGTTTTGGGTAGCATAACATACCCGTCCCTTGTAGCGCGGATGCTACTCAGGGTCTGTATCCATATTTGCAGTGTGTCAACTCTTACGTCGCCCCTTGGTGCAAGTGGATAGAAAAAGCTCTCGGCATACGCAACGATTCTCTTCACATTTTCCTCCACAGTCGCTGCATTTTTCACACGCTCCCTTTGAGTTTCAACCAGGGCTGTTTGCACAGCAAGGTTATCGATTCCAGTCTGAATAGTTTGGATTTGTTTCCGCATTACAGTGTCTTGCTTTGCGCTTTTAGACTTTAACTCGTGGTTCTCTTCTTCCAGTGCGGCAACCCGTTCGTCGTACGCTCGAATACGTGCAGTGATTTCTTCCAGCGAAGCTTTCAAGCCTCGGATCTCCTCTTGGTAACGTTTCTTATCAACCGTAGACTCTTCGGTTGCCTGATGCGTAATCTCGAGTTCCCTCGAATGAAAGTCTCTCTTCAGGTTGAGCGCCTCTGCCGATGCTTCGAGCATTGCCAGTGCCAGTCTTTGATTGCGTGCAAACTCTTCAATATTTGAGCGCTTCAGACTGGCAAGCTTCTTTGTGAGTTTTTGAAGCTCGTGTTCCTTAGCTACAAGCTGCTCACTCGGAACACCGCCTTGAGTTGCCTCTCTCCTCCGTCTGGCAACGTCTCTTTCGAGTGCCTGCCGCTGACCTTCGAGTTCTGATGCTTGCGCGGATGTCCTACCCAACTGCTCTTGAGCTGCTTTCAGCTCATCTTCTTTCTCTCTCATATGCTTCATATGGTCAATCTCCAACAGGACCGTGGAGGCGAGATCCTCCTTCCGAACGGCAACGTGTGTGGTGTCGTCATAAACCTTCGGTGCACCGAAAAACACGGACATGTCGACCGATCTCTTCTTTTGTTTTTCAACGACACAGACAAGTACATCTCACTTTTCTTTTCACTTACAAAGGCGGTATGGGTGTGCGGACGAGCGCGTTGGCTTTGATTGCGATGCTCGGCCGCTATGACAAAACAACGGTCGTGTCATCGCCGCCCGTAGATGTTTACTTTGCGCTCGGAACTGTTTTTGGTGGCATAGACGTGTCTGTGATGCGCTGGGGCAACGTGAGCACTGTCCACTTCGATTCCGCGTGCACCGCGGCGTACGCCGACAACGGCATCGCCTCACCTCCCGTATTTCAATGGCCGCCGCGGTGCGCGCCGCCGTGCTTTGCACGCGGCGCGGCGTTTGAGGAGGATAGAGGAATTTTGCGCATGACGTTTTCGGACGCATCGTGCCCGGAAGAAGCGGCGCGCTCGCGTGTGGGGGTATGGGCAAATGAGACAAACCAACACCTCATAAGAGACACTGATGTGATGATTTTTGAAACGTACGCAATGTAGGTTTCAACGAGCCGCCGTCGTCACGTGGTTTGGGATTCAAACAAGGCGCGCAGCGGCAAACGCCAGCTGCTGTTGCGCTGCGCCCAGCGCGTCCTCCGTCACCGCGCCGCCAGCCTCCATGTACGCAACGGGAACTCCTTTTAGAACGCTCGTGGAAATGATATTCTCAGGCAGGTCGGGCACGACGATGACGTGATCCTCGGCAAACTGACGCAACGTGGTGTTTGCGTCGATGTAGCGCTGCATGGGGCCACCCGCCTGAGCGCGGTCGTGCGCATAGGTGACGATTTGCTCGATGTTGGCGAGGGCGGCGTTCACCGGCTTGAACGGCAAAACCGGAGCACCCGCCACCGTCGTCTGCTCGTTACGGGTCTTGGAGACGCGAGTGAAGATGATGCGCTCAATCTTCTTCGGCGGAAAAGGAGGCGCGAGCGCGATGGTGATGCCGTTGACGGGATCTGTCAGACTGCGCAGAAAATCCGACCAGTTCGCCGAAGAAAGAAGCGCGAGCCCACCAGCGGCGGCGGCCGCGCACGCCGACGCAGGGCGCTCGCACAACTCCGCGTCCGTGTCCAAAATGTAGACGACGTCGGCGGGCGCGGCGGCAAACGCACTGCCGAGCGTCTGGCTGGCGCGCACAGCCATCTCGTTGGTGAGCCCAGTGAGTGTGGCACCACCGACCACAAGGTACAGATTGGCGGGGGCGTTGCTCGTCGGGTGGGCGTCGCGCACGCGCGTGGCGTACGCGGCCATGATGGTGGCGTGCGTCAGCGCCACTGCCGGTCCGGCCGCAGCGGTGGTGCTGCTGACAGAAGTCATCATGCGGCCCCAGCCGGTGGCGCGCGTGGTGGTCGGGGCGGCGCCGGCCGCGGTTCCGGCGAAAGCCGTCATCAGCAAAAAGGTGGACTTGCCGGCAGCGACCTGCGCGGCGCACAACTCCTCGCCGTGCGAGCGCGCCGACGGCGAGTTTTTCGGCTCCTGAAGACCGCCGATGAGAAGAGTGCTGGAGTCGCCGTGAACCGAGGCGTCCAAGACGACGACGGTAAGATCAGGGCGCTGCACCGCGAGACTCGCCGCGAGTTGCGCGACGGACGTGCTCTTGCCGATACCCCCGCGGGGCTGAACGAAAGCAATCGACCTTCCCATTCTTAACAATCGAACCTGAGAGACTGTCGCAATCGAAAGGCGGGGGAGCGCGTTCGGAATGGGGCGGGTTGGGCCTCCCGCTGGTCGACGTGCACACGTGTGTGAAAATTAAACTTTCTGGCATTTCGGGCTTGGCTCGCCCACAGCGGCTTCCTTCTCGTCTAGTTCCGCCTCTTCGTCGTCCGGCATAGGCGGCGGCATCTCCCAAGCGCGTTCACCGGCCAGCTTGCGCATGGCGTCCGCCAGTTTTCTGTCAGCATCCGAGCGCCGCTCGTCCAAAAACTCGCGCACCTCGCGCCCCACCTCCGATTCCGGGTCGAGTGCAGACCCGTTGACTTCCACAAAGCGGTCAATGGCGCGCAGACGCGCTTGTTTCTTCGTGATGCGCTCTTCGAGCACGCGCACCATGTTCGTGTGCAAGCGCTCGAGCTCTTTTTCATCCAGACCAAGGTAAGCCTCGACGGCATCGCGCTCGCCGCCCTCTGACTCGTATTCGCCGCCTTGGATGGAGTATAGTTCGACACGGCTCATGTTTGATTCCACATGGTCGCAGCAAAAAGCGTACACACTTTGAGTCACTTTAAAAACCTCTTCGCCTAAAATTTCATCAAACTCGCTTTGATAGTCGTCATAACGCCATACGTGCACCGGCTCGTCGTGGTCGCCGTCGTATCCGCATAGCTCATGGTCAGAGTTGAAACTTAAATAACTGTTTGGAGACATTGCCGAGCAGGCTTGTTCCGAAGTTGTCCTCCTCGAAGGGCGACCACGCGCTCGGATCAGGGCGAGGCTGCTTGATGGGCGCTCCGGGTGGCGAGGAACGCGGCTTCACCGGCGACGATTGCGGCGTCACCGGTCTAACAACTTCTTTACGTGAAGAAGGCTGCGCCGTCTTGTACGCATCCGCATCGTGTGAGTAGCGGCACGCGTCGCCGTATGCGCATGTGCCGTTTTTGAGAAACAGGTGGCAGGGCTGCGAGAGCATAGTCGGCCTGCGCATCTCGGCCGCCCCGTGCGCGAACACGCACTTGGCTCCATAGTTGCACTCTTCTCCCGAGAGCCACGTGTTGCACAGTCGCGTCTTGTATAGGTTGCTCATAGGGCGCAAGTCTCGATTGCCGTGCGCAAAACCGCACTGGTCGCCGTACGAGCACGATCCAAAGGCTTGGTAGTGACGGCACAGAGACGTCTTGAACTTTAACGCATCACTATGGCCCAATCGAAACGGACCGCAATCGTTCGTTACGGTCGAATTCTGCGGAGCACACATGGCAATCGAAGGAGCTGACGATTGGATGTGAGGTGGGAGGGCGCGTCGATAATGATGACGTCAGCGCGCGATTGGTGCGAACCTCAGGACCGCGATGTCGATTGTTTCACCTCCGCGTCCGCGGCTGTTGCACCTGCCAGAACGGTCAGTGCCCGTTGCTGCCGCGCGTCGTTCTTGGCCAAATCTAGCTGCGTGCTCTCGATTGAGTTCTTCAAACCCGCAATCTTATGCTCTAAGCGTTCGCGTTTTGCTTTATACATCAAGTTTTTGTGATCGGCCCATTCGGCTTTCCACGCGCTAAATTGGCTCTCCTCGACGTCGAGCGTGTTTGTTAGCTTTTGCAGGCGGTCACGCAGCTTAGACTCTTCGGTTTTGAGCTTAGAGAGTTTATGCGTGAGAGACGACGTAATCTGCGCGTAGTCTTTAGTCAGAATATCGCGCCGCTCCTCGTAGGACGGGGGCGGCGCGCCGATGGTTGTTGCGATGATGGACATGTGATTAAACGCTATAGTAGCTCGAAACGCGCTTGCGTTTGTATGATCGCTCTAAGTAAGACGATGCGTTCTCTTGAAATCTTTCAGCGCCTTCTCCATACCCGCTTTGATTGCCTGCGCCATCACCATGTCCCTCTTCGAAATGCCACACACACCGTTTGTTTTCATGATATCGTTCTTCAGCTTAACTATGGTCTTTAACATCTTATTAGCGGTTTGGTCAAAAGCTGGCTGTGCACTCAAGCCGCCATGAGCATTATTCCAGTCCGCAAGTTCTTTCTCTGCTTTTCTCAAATTAATCCTAAGCTCTTTCTCCTTCGTTTCGCACGCGTCATTCTTCATTTGCAAACGGACTGCTTTGACATGCTGAGCGCTAATCTCTTTTTCAAACTTAGCAACCTCGTTTTTAAGCACGTCATCAAGACTGGGTGCTCCAATGATCGACATGCGAGTGGGCCGCTGCTGCCTTTGAGTAAACATGAGATGCATTAAAAGTAGACGGGGTGTGATTTCATCCAAGGGTCTTCAATCTGCACCGGCGTGGGTACGCCGCACAACATCGTAATCTGCTGCATGATTTCGACGCGTTGGAACTGTGTTTCCGCCATCTGGCGCTCCCAGAAGACGCGGTTAGATGTCGGATGGGCCTCGCGCGATTGAACCAATACGTTCGCCACCAGTCGCGCGAACAGCTCGCGGAACCGCCGGATATCTGGGTCGTCTTCACTGCGCGCCTCTTTGCGCTCCGTCTCAGTCAGGCGGTGCACGATGGCCACGTACGCTCGCCCGCCGCGGTAGATGCACCGCAACATGTGAATCCATAGCGCGTCGATGCCAGGGGGCGGTTTTTGGTCTTTGCCACCCCCTTCGCTGCTTTTAGAATCTTTTACTCCGTGGCTTCGGTTCGTCGCATCTTTTTTTTGATTCATGATTCCGGCCAAGCGCTGGGCATCTCGAAGCCTCGCCTCCTCATCCTCCTCGCTCTCAGGCTCTTCGCTGGCAGAGTCATATTCTTCGTCGTCTTCGTCAAGCGCGGTCTTCGCGCAGAGCTTCAAAGCAATGTCGAGGTCGCGCTTGGCCTTACCTAGATTTGCGTCGGCAACTTCCAGCTGTTTTCTTCTTGTGGCAATTTCCTTGATTTGAAGAGATGCATTTCCTTTGGCGTCTTCAATACGTTTTTTGTGCTTTTCGGCTTCATTAACCGCGTCAAATATTGCTGTATAGGCAACTTTGGCAGCGGTATGTTTGTTATTTGCCACAATGTACTTGTCGTCGCCGTTGCACTCCTCCTCCCCGTCCCATTCAGATTCGCTATCATCATCGTCAGTAGCACCCTTGGCCCCCGCGCCGAACGTCGGCATGGAGTCGTACGCCGGAGCGCGGGTGTGCATGGGGCGCGGAACTGTAATGTCCGGCGCGAACCCCTCGGATGGATCAATGGCCGTGAAATGGTTGTACAGAAAGTGGTGCACTTGAGCCGCCCTGTCGACTGGAAGTTCTGGGGCGACCATCGTCTTCGGGTTAACCGGGTCGATTCGTTTGCATATTGAGTTTGCAATGTTCCAAAAATTCCTAAACAGGCGCTTCTCGCGATGTCGCGCGTCTCCAGAAGATTTCCAAAAATCCTTCAGTTTTTTGATAGCAAGAACAGGCCTGTGCTTCTGCTCAACCACGCCGTCATAGACGTCATCCGTTAGGAAGCACGTAAAGAAGTACAAAATTTCCTTTATCATCAGATTCTTATCCCCCTCCTCCATATCATAGCCGTGGTACCTGTTTGGGAAGTGCCACAGCGCCACGTCGAAGAACGTGCGCGGGTTGAGGCCGCCCAGCAGCGCCAGGTCCATCAGGTTGACGTCGCCGTCCGAAACGTCGCCGCGCACGTGCCCTCGCCGTTCGCGCTCGTTTTTTTCGACCAGCTGCGTGAGCAGGGTGCGCGCCGCATCGTACGACTCTTTTGATTTATCCGGCTCGTACCAGCGCTGCCGCACGGCCGCCGACCATATGTGGCGCCCCCACGGGCGTACCTTGAACCGTTCGCGTCCAATCTTGCTCTCCATCAGACTCTGATAGAATGGCGGCACGTAGCGCGCGTTTCCAGACAAGTCCAGGTGCGGCAGCGCCGCCTCGACGAGATCCTCCGTCGGAACCGCATCGCGTTTTGACCTCCGCTCCGAAACGTCGAGCGGGTCGTCCGACGGAAACATGCTTAAGTAAAAAGGGTGCTTCTTGCCTATGCTTTTCTGAAGCATCGTTTTTGCTGTCTCGAAAGCGGCGCGAAACCGGTTTGCATCGGCACCGTTTGCGTCGGTCGAACGACCCGTGCGCGCAGCATTACTGGTGCGCCGGATTGTTTCGAGCAAGTGAACCTCAGACACGTTCTGGTCGGCGTACGTGCGCATGTCGTCCACCTTGCTAGCCAAAGGGTCGCCGTCGCGCCCGCCGAAACCCATGTTGGCGTTGTCTGTTTCATACGTCAGCATACCTCTCGGTAGCTTCAGGTCTGGTAGGTTGGCGTGCATGCGCACGGTGTCTATGAACTTGTTGTTGAACGCGTTCTGCGACGGCTGTGGTAGGAACGGGTTTCGGCGCGCTCGCACGATGATGCGCGCGATGGCGTCTGCCGAGTCGAAAAAAAGACACGAGTCTTCCGTCACGCATAGGTTTCTGTCGAGCATAGAGAGCACCTTGTACATGAGGTTTTTGGTGGAGGTTTCATCAGCCTCCAAAGAGGCCCGCTCTGCTTCGGCATCCTGCGCACTTTGAAAAATACTCTCACCCCTCGTCTTGGGGCGACCGTGCCCATGCGCGGAGCTCATTTCATCTGGTACATAACGTTTTGCTCGAAACACTTGTAGTTGAGCACAATGTCGCGCTTTAGCATGACCGACATCGGCTCGGCGCTGCGCTCATGCTTCGCGACGTGCAGTACCACCTCTTCGGCGAACCGTGAATCGGCCGAGCAAACCTTGCGCAAGCAGTTGGGTCTTGCGCAGTTTCAGTTGAGCACGCTGCAAAACTCGGTGGCTGAAATCGACAAACGTCGCGCATCGGCGATGCGTGCGAGAAACCTTACCGAACTAAAGAGCTGCGTGAAGCAGCGCTTTGCGGTCATGAAAAAGGTGACGCGTTACGAAGCGAATGTCGACACGATTCAGCGTATGCTGGACGAGATTGCTGACGCGGAGTTCACCAAAGAGACTGTTTCTGCGTTGAGCTCGGCACACTCGCAATTCAAGGGACTCAAGCTAGAAAAACTATATGGACAGCTCAGTAAGCTCACTGATGGTCTTTCAGATCATCGCACGCTCATGTCGGAAACGCAAACTCTTTTCTCCGAGGCCACCGGAGATGGCGGAAGCGCCGGCCTCGAAGACGCTGAGCTGCAGCGCGAGCTGGAGGCTGCCATGGCCGAGTTCGAAAGCAGTGGCGCAGCGAACAGCTCGTCGCAACAGCAGCTGGTTGCGCCGGCGGGCACGCAAGATCTGCCGGCTGTGCCGATGCACCCGCCCGCCGCGCGCCCCGGCAGCAACCTGGCGTCTGCGTACTCGCGCGTGGGACTCAACGTTTCAAAGCCATAGTGTAACCTTACAACTCATATTCCCCACATCTTAAATTTTGCGGAGCGCTTGGCGGCGTGACGCCCGTAACACCAACGCCAAGGCTGCGAAAGCCACCGAGAGCGCCAGAAACACTTGCTTCGTCAAGAAAGGATGCAGAACGACAGGCTCCACACGCATGGTGTGACTGACTTGGCAATCGTTTCGGAGCGGTCACTGCAATCGAAACCCTGCCGATTGAAAAAAACGGCCCACGGGGGGCGGAACGATGTGGCAGGTCGTCTCGCGTTTTGCGACCCGCGAGGCATGTACCGGACGCTGGGAAAGGACCGTTATTTTTGTTGTGACCGTTTTTTTTACCGTTTCAAGAACTCTCAACGAGCGCCAATGTAGACGCCGCCCAAGTCGAGCACTCCGTGGTTGTAGGAGCAGGTGAAGGGCTCGTTGAAAGTCAGCACGCGCCCCCATTTGCGCGAGCGTGGGCGCCATTCAGGCGAGACCTGGGCCATGCCCAGAGTTTGAGAAATAACATAGTACGTGTTGCCGTCGTCGTCCACGTGCGTGCAGTCGTTTAACGTGGTAAACATGACAGCCAACTTGCGCCCGTTGACAACGTATGTGGCGCTTCTTGGGCAGCCGCGTATTGGGCAGCCTCGCTTCTCCATTTTTTGACAAAGCTCTTGCCAGCCGGGATCGTCGTGCTCGAAAACGTAGACCGGGTCGCCGACAAAGTATGTGCCGGCAGGCATATGCAGCGGCATGGTCGGCGGGCTCGGGACGGGGGCGCAAAGTTTGGAAAAAAACTGTGCCGTTTGGACCAACGGTACATTTTGTGTACCGGACCGCCTGCCTGGGCTTTTTTGGGCCGATGTGACATGTACCGGCGCGCCACTTTTCGTTCCCTCTCCACTCTCCGTTCCCTCTCTACCACGCGCGCGATTGCGTGACAATCGAAATCGCACAAGATCGATTGTAAAAACGGTCGGCACATGGGGGTCAAGCTCCTCGCATCTGGCTACTACACCGCGCGCGTGCGCAACTACGACTCCCCTGGCTTGCGAGTAAGCCTCGGTCAATTTTCCACTGAACAAGAAGCGCACGAAGCGGTCGAACGCTACGCGCGAACGGGGAAGCTGCCATATCTGGGAAGACCGCGCTATCGGGGCGTTCATCAGGCGCGCGCCGGTTGGTTCTACGAGTTTGAAGGAGATATCTTTGGTCCCTTTTGTAGCGAAGTCAAAGCAGCTTGGCACCGCCGACGCGACCGAGACAACGTCACGCAGCGCGCCCGGCGCGCCCGGAAAGTACGCCCCTACGGCCGAGTGGCCTCGGACGTGTTCGACGCGGTCCGTGTGCTGTCAAATGTCAATATTCACGCCATGACGACGCGGCAGGGCGCTCTGGCGACGAACGACGCGCGCATTTCTGAAGACAAGAACGACATCGACGCACCCATTTCAATCGTACCGAGTCACTTCGAGTGCACGGAGCAAGACGAGAACTTGCTCATCGACGGCGACCTCACGTTCGCGCGCACGGGAGGAGGAGAATGGTAAAACCTGAAATTTACATTAGTTTCAGCGACGCATCGCGCTCGCCGCATATCCCTTCTGCGCATAGCCGCCGCGCGTCGCGTAGCTGTCGTCAAACCCGTGACCCGCGCCCAGGCGCGCGTATCCGGCGGGAACGCCCGCGCCCTCTTTCGGAAGTGCGGCGATGATGATGCACGCAATCAGGCTCGAGCCGGACAGCACGCTCAGTGCCACCACGCCCGCGGTGAAGAGGCGCGAGCTCACTTTCAGCTCGGGCACAGAAGCGGTGCCCGAGCTGCCCGTCGATGTCGCTGTGATACCAGTCGCGCCGGCGCCGGTGATGGAGCTCATGCCGTCCGTCTTGAGCTGCGCCAGAAGAGTGGGCGACGTTGCTAGGGAGGCAAGAGTGGCTTGTGCAGCCGCCGCGGCAGCTGCGCTTGTGAAGCCGATCGTCGTGTTGACCGATATAGAGGGCGCAGAAGATGATGACGTAACCGCCGTCGGAGTTCCGTTAATCTTGACTGCAGACACCGGGACGCCTAGCATCTTGGCGATGGCGCTCTGATACGCGGCGAGTGAGAAGGTCGAAGGCGAATAACCGGCGAGAATGATGTTGCCGGAAACCATATCGGTGACGGCGGCGGTCGTGGGAGGCGCGGCCGGCGTCGGGCTCGGCGCTGTGATTGGCGCCGAACCGGGGGTCGCCGCCGCTGGGCTGAGCGTGCTGAAGTCCAGCAGCGCCGACAGAGCAGCAACCTTCTTCAGGTCAGTCGCAGTGCACGCCGCCATTTTGTTGTCTACGAGCGTCGCAGCAGCCGAGCTGCCCACCGTCACTTGCACGGTGGCGTTCACCGCCGACTCTTTGGTAGATCCACTCTCGTACAGAGCGCCGGTGGTCACCGTGGTGACCGTCACGTTGGCCAGCGGGATGCCCAGGCACTGCACCGCGATGGCATCCTCCAGGGCCGTCTTGTTCAGCGTCGCCATGGTGTATCCAGCCGCGTATGTGACGAAAGTCTGCACGATGGCCGTACCGGCGGGCGTGGGCGCCTTGGGAGGCGCCGTCGCCGGCGTCGCGGGAATCGACGCGGTACCCGTCAGGGCCGCGTTCTTGACGATGCTCACGCCCTCAACGGCCGCGATGCTCTTGAAATCTGTCGCCACGATGGCGTCGAGCTTGGATGCGATGGCAGCCTCGACCGCGACGGTGGGTGCCGTCACCGTCACCACCACGTTCACCGACGGCACGGACGCTTCGACCACGACCGGCGGCTGCGGCGCCGCGGGCTTGGGCGGCGGCGGACGCGGCGGAGGCGGCATCGGGGGAGACGCCACGCGCGCGGGAGGGAGCGGCGGCGGGGGAGAAATGGCAGCCAGGGTGGAGGCCGTCTTGGTCTCGCACGCGTACAGCCCGGTGGCGCCCTTGCAGCTTGTGGCATCTTCGATGCACATCTTGTTGGTGGTGCCGTCGCACGAGTTGGCGCCGGAAAGGTAGCACCATTCGGTGCTGTTGTAGCAGAACTCGCCGGTGGTGGGGTTGGGGTGCGCGCCGGTGTTGCCCAGCAGACCGGTGCCACCAGTGCCCTGTGGAATCTGGGTGGGGCAGAACCAGCCAGCCTTCGAGGTGAGCGCCTCGCCGGAAGAGCAGATTTGAGGAGACTCGATGCACGCCACGCCGCCGCTGGCGGTGGTGCAGCCGTACAGCACGTCGCTCTCGCACGACGCCTGGTCCGTGTAGCAGAGCAGGTCGTTGCCCTGCGGATAGGCATTTTCGGGAACGTCCAGCGGGCATGCCCAGCTGAAGCCGGCGGCACCGGAATAGCCGGCGTCGCACAAGGCCGTGTACTGCTTGCACGCCGCGGAAGTGCTGTGGCACGCGTTGTCAGCGTCCGCGGCGCAGTGCGCCTCGGTATCATAGCAGAGCAGCCCGGACGGCGACTCTGCGGTGGCTACCACGTCCATCTCCTCCTCGCACACGAAAGAATACTGGTTGGCGGGGCGAGTGTTGGCGTTGCCGTTGGTGCATGTGACGGCGGTGGAGTACTGCGTCGAAATGCACGAGGATGCGCTGGTGCCGGTCTGGCTGCACGTTGCCGAGGTACACGCCTCCACCGTGCCTTTGCACGTGGAAGTCGTCTGGCAGCTCGCGAAGGTGCTATAGCACTGTTGGCCGTCGGCATTGTCGAGATTTCCCGTGGCGCCCGCGGGCGGCGGCGGGGCGGGGGTCGCCGCCGGGCGGGGCGACGGAGGGCTGGGAGGCGGCGGCGGCCGCGCCACGCCCACCGGCGGCTCGGGCGGCGGCGGGTGCGCCGGCGGTGATGGTGGCGGCGGACCCGCCTTGACGGGAGGCGGCGGGCTCGGCGGGTGCGGCGGAGGCGGTGTTGGCGGCTTGGGTGGAGGAGACGGTGGGCTGGGTGGCTCCACGCACATGAGGCCGAACATCTGCGACACCGAGGCTGTCGCGGCCGTGGTGTAAGGAAGGCACGTCGCCAGCGTGACGTAGTGCGTCGTGCCCGCGATGTAATCTTCGAGGCACAGGTTGGTGGCGGCGGTGCCGAACGCAGCGGTGGTCGAAACGCGATTGTTGCCGCCAGAGCCACTGCCGTAGAACGCCAGGCCGGTCGCGGCTGCGCCGCCGTAATACGGAAAATTAGACGTCCCCACGATGGCGTGCGCGATCTTGCCGGTCGCCGTCTCGAGCATACCCCCCGTGAGCGTCGTAAAAGTCGTCGGCACTGCTGTGCCGGTCACGCAAGTGGCGATTGCCCCGGTGGCGACCGTGGGAGCCGCCGCCTGGGGGCCGGTGAACAGAAAGCCGGTCGGGCACAGTGAAGACGCCAGGTGCGCAGTGTTCCCGGCGGGACAGGTCAGCACACCGGACGTCGTGTATGTGGGCAGAGCCGCTGACGCCGACCCGATCGTCGCCACCAGCGTGGCTGCAACCAGGGCCGTCGCCGCCTTTCGGCGGGCGACGCGGCGCTCCGTCATGGCTGGCACGCGGGGGCGTCGCTCTTTTGCTGAAACACCGCTTTCTGACCGTATATTCAAACCATCAAAACGACCACGCACCACTCATCGCAACGAGCGACTCAAAAAAAGCGGTCGCGCGCACGACGGGCCTGCGCCAGGCCAAGGAGAATGCGACGCAGCGCATGATTCACGTGCGCCGAGATGTGCTATGGACCGCCTACGATTGCATGCGCGACGCGGCGCTGGCGGCCGAGTTTTCCTACCACGACATCTTCTGCGGCGACCTGAACGCGCACGCGACCGTGCGCTTGCCAAATGAGACTCTCGCACAGGTCACGCTTGTGTTTTGAAAATCAATGAAATTTCAGTTACACACGCGCGATCTACGCCTTCGGGACGAAGTTCGCGCCGGCCGTGGTGGACTCAATCGTCACATCCGCGGCCGTCACGCCATTGCCCACGATTCCGGCAATAAGAGTCTTCATCTCAGCCTCGGCTGCGCCAAAGGTTGTCGTGGAGAATCCAGCGAGGTTCATCGTCATGGTCACCTGGTTTCCGGCGGGCGTGGGCGCCGCCGGGCCGGGGCCGGCGGCAGGCGCCGGACCGGGCGCCGCCGACGGGCCTGACTTCCATGATACGGAATTTTTCAGAGCGTACGCCACCGCCTCCTCGGAGTAGGGCGTGTACTTCTGGCGCCTGCGATGATGAATGGGCGCGGTCAGTGACTCGGCACGCAGCGTTGCACAAACAATACGCACCTGATAAACATCGTGGACTGCGGCAGGAACGTGAGCGCCGCGGCGGTGAGCTCCGCGCCCTTGCACAGGAACGTCGGCTCGACAGAAAGCAGGTTGCACGGGTTGCAGTTGTTGTTGGCGTAGTCGTACGATTTCGTCGCTTTGAGGCTGATGTCCCAGTTGGTCGGCACGTTGACGGTCGCGGTCGCGGCGGAGCCGAGGCCCACAATCGTGTGGTTGGCGACGAAGGTGCCGTCCAGGACCTGAATCAAGCCAGAGGGCACGGTCACCTCGGTGCCGGCCGCCAGCGAGCCGCAGGCCGCCTTCAGCTTGCCGGTGATGGCGGGCGCGCTGCCGATGTTGGTGCGCAGCAGCGGACGCATGGTGACGGCGCGCCACGGCACGTAACCTGCGTGCGCGTGTAACGTAACGTGCGTGTGAGTAATGATCCTTTGCATCATACATTCGCAGAAACGCGCCTGGTTGGTACGCCATGCCCGCCTCCTTGGTCATGCCACGGAACTGGTTGGACTCGTTGCGGTACACGACGTCGTCCACCAGCCACGCCAGCCAGGTGGGGGTCCAGACCAGCTTGTAGTTGTGGTCTGTAGAAACAGTCGGCGCGTCAGAGCGAGCGTTTTCGCGGTCTTATGCACCGGGGCTACGCACACTCGGTCATCATCTTGCTCGGGTACGCCGGGCATCCTCGGCCGCCAGCCACCGTCGCCGGCATGCCCGCGGCGATGGCAGCCGCCACGGGGGTGGGCGCGTCCATGGGGTACGAGGGGCATGTGGGCGGGTTTGCGGACGCCGCAGCAGCCGTGCAGATGGTGTCCGCCACGCACGTGCCGCTGTCGTCGTGACCAGAGAAAAGCCCCTTCGGCTGCACGGCGCCGAAGCCGGCGTTGCTGCCGTACGTGGTGTAATCGAAGGGCTGCTTCGATACGAACAGCGACGTCCCGTACAGCGGGGTCCCCGTCAAGTTGCTGCGGAGAAAATGGAAAGTATTAGTCACATGTTTTAACATCGTCGTGCTCGAGAACCGTCACACCTGAAAGCAATGTCTATTTCATTCCACTGCGGGAGCGGCAGGGTGTGTGTGAGTGTTTTGGTGTGTCAAAAGCAAGGAAACGTCGCAAACGCACCTGCGGGTCCACGATCTGGGTCGCCGCCGTGGTGCCAATCGAGACGCCTCCAGGGTTCTGGCCGCCGTACATGTATGTTCCGAAGAAAGCTGGTGTGGAGAATCGACGCCGTGTGAGTCGGTGTAATAGAAGACGCCGCAATCGTTTACGCACCGATAGCGCCGCCCGTAGACGGCATGTCGAAGGCCGCCTCCGTTTCGAGGACGCCATATTGGATGCAGCCCTGGCTGGACAGGTGGCTGCCCGACCACGAGGCGCACACGGACACCTCTTCGACTGCACCGGTTGCCTTGTTCTTGATGGCCTGCTTCACACAGCACGCGGGGTTGTTGCTGCCGTCGTCGTTGTAGCAGCGATCCTGGTTGATGCTGGCGATGGCGCCCACCTCCTGCACGCCGTTGGTGACGTAGCCGGGCAGGTCGGCGTTCAGCTTCAGCGCGTCGGGATCGAGATAAGTGCATGTACCGGGGCTGGCAGCGCCCACGGCGCCTGCGGACGGGCAGTGGTCCTGTGATGCGATGCGCGCGCGAACGTGAGCGCGCGTCGCGCGGCGCCTATGCGCAGAAAACACACCTGATAGCCACCGAACGTTTGTGCGCCCCACTTCGTGGTGTACTTGCCGCTGGCGCTCACGGCCACGCCAGCCGGCGGAGACTTTACGGAACCGCCGGGCAGCCAGCGGCTGGTGTCGAGCACGTCGGTGTTGAAATCATCCTCGAAGTCCGACTCGATGTACTGGCACTGGCCAGAGTGAGCGACCATGACCTGCGCGGCGGTTGCGCCCGCCCAGTTGACGGGCGCGCCGTTGCGGCTGCCGATCGCAGTGGCCGAAAACGCTGCACCGATGGGTGTGCTTGTGAAAGCCGGCGCGGCGGCGGTGGACGTCATGGACGGCGTGGGCGTCGCCAGCGGCGCGGACCCGGCGGGCGGCGCCGGCACGGGCACCGGCTCGGGACCGCTGGTGGGCGTCTTCTCGGGCAGCGTCGCGACGGCGGGCGTGGCCGTGGAGGTGGTGGCGGTGGGCGCGGGCTTGGTGACGGTGGCACCGCACGCGCCGCCGATGGTCTCCACGGTGTACGCCACCGCGTTGGTGGGGCTCCAGCTGTTGGCCTGCGTGAGCGCGGCGGTGACCGCCTCGGAGTTGTAGGGCGTGTACTTGGTGCGGCGCACGTAGACGCTGCTGGGCTCCCAGAACTGGATGCCGGCGTTGTACAGCGTCTTGGCGACGAGCGTGGTGGCGGGCGCGGCGGTGGAGGCGGTGTTTAGCAGATTGCAAGGAATGCTGCGAGGGGAAGCGCATGTCAGTGTCTATTGGCAAGGCGCTCTATTCTTTCAAGCACGCACCAGTTGCTGGGGTAGGTCCAGAAGCCGCTCTGCGAGCTGATGATGGCCCACTGCGCGGCGTCGGTGGTGGCTGTCTCCTGCGCGGGCAGAATCTTGACGGTCGCCTCTTTCGTGGTGGGGTTGATGCTGTGGTTGCTGATGAGGCCGCCGTCCATCGTGGAGTAGATGGCGCCCGCCGGCACGTACACGTACGGGTTGGTGGTGGGGTTGTGCGCGGCGTTCTGCAGCGTGCCGTACATGATGGGCGCGGAGCCGTTGTTGGTGCGAATCAGAGGGCGCAGCGTGACCGGGCGCCTGCGAATAGAAGACGGAAAAACTCAGTTCGCGCGGGCGTGAGATGCGACGCGCGCACGCGTTTACGTACCAAGGCACCGTCTGGCGGCCCAGATCAACGGTCTCGTTACGCATAACGACCGAGTTGATCATCCACGCCAGCCACTTGGGCGTCCACACCAGCTTGTAGTTGTTGAATTTGGTGGGGTCGATGCTGGCGGAGGTGCCGAAGGCGGGCGCCTTGGCCTGCGGCACGCCGCCGATGGTGCCGCCGAGCGAGTTGCCCACCAGCTGCGCCGGGTAGCCCGCCTTCTTGCTCATGTCGATGTCCGTCGTACCGTAGATGCTCGTCGGGCAGCACATGTTGCCTCCGTTACACGTACCGGCGGCGCACTGTGCGGCCGTGCACATCGCGTTGAGCACGCACTTGCCGGTCTGATCATGATTGGTGAACAAACCGGCGGAGCCGTAGGCGCCGTAGCCGTACGGCTTGCTGGCGGCCGCAGGCGCGGGCTCGGACACGAACAGCGAGGTGCCGTAGGTGTACTGCGAACGGGGAAAGGCAAGGTTAGTATAAAAAAGTTAGGTAAGGTGATGGGTTGATGGGAAAATTTAGATGTTTCTATTCAAATTCTGTTCGTGTCCGTCTAACCATCTCAAGTTGTTTGCAGCATTATTCTTTCGGTTGCGATCCTTGTGATCCACCGTGTGCGATGGGCTGGGTTTTTGACCGTGAAAGGTCTCGCATATGGATATATGAAGTGAAACTGTACGTGAACGCCCATTTTCAAACACAAACGATGTTTGCATGTAGCCAGTGGCCTTGTTCTCGGTGCCCATACTAGGTTTTCCATTGCGGAAGTTTAAGTTTCGCACGCGACCACCTGATGACACCTCGTATCCTTTCTTAACCTCTTCCCCGTTATAAGTGATCGCCGGCTTCCAGCATTCACCAGGTAAGTCCTTCATGTCTGTAGGTACGTATCTCCAGAACATCTCGCACAGAAGATGACCGTGCAAAATAGCGCTTTTTATCTGGTTCTTGGTAACTGCATATTTCGTTGCGGCTTCTTCAAAACCTACGTAATTCTCCAACAACGACTCGAAATCTTTTGAAGTTGATGTTTGATATCCTTGGCGAGTTGACCTTTTAGAAGGCCGATTTTGATTAATAGATTGCTGTGATTTTGAAGCCCATCGTAAGTTTGATAGAGTATCAAGGTAAGGTAATCCGCAGTCGATGTGGTCTACGGTTTCACCAGCTTTCCGTTCTCTATCGAAAGTCAAAAGAATAAAACGCCCTCGTGGAGTTTCAGGTACACCTTTCAGGTCCATATGAACGTAACCACCACCACGAACAGTACCCAAAAGCCGTTTGCGATTTGTTATCATTCTTAGGTGGCCGGCTTTTGCATTTGCTTCTAGTTTGGAGAATCCAGGTACGGGTACCCATAAGGACTCATCACCGCAAGCCATAACCATATCGCGAACTTCATCGGGTGTCAGGCGTTTTAAATCTTTCCTTGCAGAATATATTTTGTTCAGTTGTTTTGATACTTGGTAGGTGTAATCCATATGTGATTGAATGAGTTGCGATCGAACTGAATTCGATCGGATACAGGTACGATCGAACGCGCCGAGAAGGGGAGGGGGATGGGGTGGGGGGGGTATGGGAATAGCAGACAAAAGTACGCACCCCGGTCGCGCCGCCGGTGTTCTGGTTGAACACGAGCTCGTCAATCTCGTTCCAAGACTGGTCCACAGCGGTGGCGCCCGTGGGGATCTTTCCCCCATACATGTAAGAACCAAAAAAAACGTACGCTCCGCCGTTGACAGTTAAATTGAAGGCGGCTTCCGTCTCCAGCACGCCGTACTGCACGCCGAAGTTGGAGGAGATGTGCGTTCCGGCCCAGGAGGCGCACACTTGAGTCTTCTGCCCGTTTTTGAGGGTGCTGGTCTGGCAGCAGTTGGGGTTGTTGACGCCGGTTGTGGCGGAATAGCATTCCGCCTGGGACAGCGTCATGACGGCGCCCTTGCCCGTGTCGGCGGGCACGGCGGCGGCGTCCTTGACGTAGCCGTGCGTCGTGAGGTCCACGTTGGTCGCGAGCATAGCGGGGTCCAGCAGGGTGCAGGTGCCGGGCGAGGCGGCGCCGACGGCGCCCGCGCTGGGGCAGTGGTCCTGAGAGGCCCCTTGATCGAGCTTACCGAACGGCGTGACGACCGTGGGGTTTGTGGTGCCGTCCGAGTAGGAGCCCGACGGCATCCAACGGGTGAGGTTGAAGCTGCCAAAGTCGTCCTCGAACTGGCTTTCGACATAGTTCACCTTTTGACGGATGGATTTTTCATTGTCAGGGACTGGTGAAACGCGGCGTAAAAAGCGCGCGCACCTGACCGCCGGTGATGATTGACATCTCATTGTCCGGCCACGTGCGAGCGTCGTAGACGGCTCCATAGGGAGGCACGAGACCGGCGGTCTCGGTGTTGGCGGTGGCGCTGTAGGTGTAGGTGACGCCGGGGGGCGGCTGGGCGCACACGGCGGTGGGCGTGGGCGCGGCGGCGTAGGCGACGCCTGCGATGGAGGCGACCACAACGGTCGCGAACGCCGCGCGCCTGACGGCGCGGCGCGGCGGCATCATGACCACCGTGGTCAGAGCCGGACTCTCTTTTTGTTATCGCACTTGCTTTTTCATCTATAACACTCGTCTCAAAACTCACAGGTCCAAACCCGCATTGCGCCGCGCGCGCGGCCGCGCCAGCGACGGAGCCTCGGCGCCCGTCACAATCTTCAGGCCGTCGCGCAGCTCGTGTCCCGGCGTTTTATTCGCGCGCCGGTTGTGTTCGACGTACAGCAACGACGTGAACATCCCAATGAGGATCGACAAGCACAGCCCGTAACAGAAAACGATCGTCGACTGCAGCGTGAACGGTTTGGTGATGAACGACTGGGTCACCTGAAGGATGTCGAACGGCACCGCCAGCACGGGCACAAGGAACCAGCCTGTGTCGACGCTGAGCGTTTGCGAGCCGTCGAGGGCGGCGGCGCGAGAGCTCGACAGAATTGTCACCAACGTCGGAATGATTGCCGCGTGCGGAGATGCGATGGCGAGCATGCCGTCTGTTTCGTCAATCTGTCGGCCGTCAAACATGGCGTGCACGGTGATTCCGAAGAACGTCGCCATGTAACACACATCGAGCACGAGGAAGACCAGTGCGATATTGTGCACCAACGCAGCGTTCGGAAACGGCATCGTCTGCAGGGCGCTCCTTAAAAGAGCGTCGCGGGAAAATACGAATACCGCCTACTTGAACACGCGCACTCAAGTATTCAAAGCGGAACAAACACGAGCTATGTCTGTCTTGTCGTTCGACCCGGCGGCCCAGCGTGGGGGGGCAACGTTCGGTCCCCGTTATGATGATGATGATGGATATGACCTTTTTGAGAATGATCTTTATGAGAATGACGAAGACGATAGTCTTCCTCCCGGCGATATGCAACCTCCCCCCGGCAGCGTCCGGCCTGCCGCCGCAACAGCCACCGCGGCCGACGCGCCCACCACGTGCTCCGAAAAAGCGAGCACGGTTGTCGAAAAGATTAAGGAAGGACAAGGAAAACTGGACAAAATGATTGGTGAGATGGGTAAGCGCATCCGGACACACAAGGACATCAGCGAGCGCGTGCTCGCCATGAAAACTGAACTTGAAAATCTGAAAAAGTCGCAGGAAAACATTGGTGCAGAGACGGCCGACGCTATTGCAAAAAAAGAAGAGGCGTTAGAATCTATCAATTTGTGTACGGCAAACGTGAACGACATGGAAAAAGCCATGGGAGGCTTGTTGGATACAATAGAAGAACTCAAGCAACAAATCGAAACACAGGACTCCGAATACGACCTCACAGATACGAGACTTAAAGACGCGGGTTTTCCTCCCCGTCTTGATGGTCGTTTTGATTGAGCGATCCCGCCGCCAGTTCGACGCGTCGGCGCTCCAGCGTCGACAAGTGCACGTCGATCGCGTTGGCCAGCGCGCACGCGTAGTACACGTGCCACGTGAACTTGGCGGTGTCCGAGTCCCTTATCTCGAGGTTGACTGCCGCCTCCGCCGCCCGCGCGTCTTCGCCGCCGTCCGCCCCGTCCTCGTCACCAGGCAGAAGCGCTTCTATCAGCTTGTTGTGCGAGTTGGCGGTACCGAGGCCCATCATGGTCGCTCACCGCGTCGGAAGATGGGGGGAACGTTTATGAACCGTACAGGTGCTTTCTTTGTCCTGATTGTAAAAATGAGCATTTCCGACCATGACTTGTTCGGGCGCGACTTTGCAACGTCCGACGAAGAACTCGAACGCGCTTCGTCCGACCCGCAACCAGGCGGCGCGCGCGGACGTGGTGGGCGCGGTGGGCGCGGCGGAAGGGGTGGACGAGCGAACGGCCGCGGGCGCGGACGTGCGCCGGGTCGCGGAGAGGGGCGCAGCGGGGGTGGTGGAGGCGGATGGATCGACAGCAGCGATGAAGACAGCGACGATGATGACGGCGCGCCTCCGCAGCGCCGACATCAGCCGCCTCCGCCGCCGCCGCCGCCTTTTGGTGGCGGCTACTTCGGGCCTGACGAAGACAACGACGACGGGGCTGCTCCTCGCGAACACGGAAACGATGCGCTGGTGGAGGGGCAGCCGTGTCGCGCGCCACGCGACGATGCAGACTTTGAAGAAGGTGACGGGCTCGTGAACGACTTTCCGGCGATTTTTATCATCGACGACGGTCAGCAGGACGGTGCTGGTATGGACGAAGGGTTTCACGACGACCTTGGGAGAGAGGACTTGCAGCACAGTTGGACGCGCCTGAATCAACTCATCAACGAGAACCTGGCGGCGGGTATGGCCGTCAAGTCCATCGTCGACCTTGTCAGTCAGTACTACGAGCGATGTGTGCGCAGCACGTTTGCTGATGCTCCACTTTGGAGCAAAGCGAGCATCGCAAAGTACATTTTGCAAAACTCGCCACAGGCGCGCGACAGGCAGGCTGACGTTGTCATCGACTCTGTGTTTGCGACGATCAACTTGCTGCGCGACCACGTGGGCGTTCGTAATCGCGAGACAGGAGAGATCAGACCGAATGACAACACGATAAAGACGCTGCTGGGTGCTGCAAAGGTGCACGCCGCGCTGGTGGACGCACGTTCTAAGAGGATGAAACTGAACGCGGGGTGATTTAAATTCACTGTACATTTATTTTTACCGAGCTCGGCCCCCGCGACCCATCCACATTTGCGGTGGTGCGCCCACGAGCGCCGTCTTGGTTACCGGGTCGTCTGGGTTTGCGTAACTGACTTCGCGATAGAGCTGAGCCAGCGAGCACGACGGGCAGAACAAGTGAGTTGCACATGCTTCGCAATCGTTCTCTGAGGTGTTGTACTTTCGGTTCAGGTTTTTGCGCAGGTTGCAGCCAACCAGCGCGTTGATGAAGTTGCACGGCATAAAACTACCAAAGGGACTCGTAACAGCGTAGCAAAAGCACGACAAGACTTGCTCGCATCTCGAGTATTCGTTGCCCTTGGACCCAAAGTCAAACTCTCTGGGCGTCAGACGCCCGGTGATTTCAGAGTAGACGCAGCACGGGCACCACAGTGCCGTGCAGCCAAGAAGACACCCATCGCCGCGCGGTTTGCAGCTGGTCACAGGGGATCCCCTCGGCTGGCAAACGTCAAAGAGTCCGGACTTGTAATGGCTGCCTTCCTCGTCACCCATGGCTCTTTTGTGATATCCGTAAAAGCTATGCAAGTACAGCTTCCATAAAAACATGTCAGTGGTTAGCGTTGGGCCGTGGTCGCCGCCGGAGGCGCAGACCAAAGCGGGACTCGCTGCGTTGTCCCGTTCGCCGGTCAAAACGGTTGACGACGCGGAGCGCATCGCGCACCTCAAAACGACTCAGCTCGAGAGCGACGGCGGGCGGCGGTTCAAAAAAACGCGCTCATAATTTCTCCGCCCTTCCCTTCCTGCAACGCCCCTCTCGATTGAGCAATCGACATGGCCAATCGCACCGCTGACAACGATTGCGCCCCCTTCAAGGTTGCGCTGATTCATCCGAGCGCACGCGTTCCTGAGCGCGCGCACGGGCGCTCTGCGGGCTACGACCTGCACGCCGCCGAGGCTGCCGTCGTGCCGGCCGGAGGACGCGCGTGCATCCGTCTCGGCCTCTCGCTGCAAATGCCTGAAGACTGCTACGCTCGCATCGCGCCACGCAGCGGCCTGGCGCTGCGCAATGGTTTGGATGTGCTGGCGGGCGTGATCGACAGCGACTTTCGGGGCGAGCTGACTGTCATCCTGCAGAACAACGGTGATGCGGCTTTTAACGTGAACATCGGCGACCGCTGCGCACAGCTGATCTTTGAGAAAATTTACACTCCTGTGCTCGAGCGCGTCTCATACGAGATGTTGACCGAGACGGAGCGCGGCGGCGGTGGGCTTGGCAGCACGGGGGTGTGAGCGCTGCAATCAATCCAATTTCAGAATCATTTTCGAAGATGAGCCGGGGCGCGGCGAGTTTTCGTCGTCGTCATCGCTCTCGTCGTCGCTAGGGATGCAGGTCAAGCGCGCGCGCGCGACCGGGTGGTACGCGCCGCTGCGGCCGTAAACTCCATATCCGGCGTTTGCTTTCTTGTCCCACGCGCTGCGCTGCGAGGCGCGCGCGTATCGCGCGACGAGCATGTACACCCCGAACACGCACGCTGCAAGGAGCAAGCACAGCTGCACGAGGAATCCGAGCTCACGGCTCGCGCCGCGCACCGTCTCCACCAGAACGTCGCGCGCCGCGTGCTGCGCCGCGTAAAGCGCGCCAAACGTTCGTCCATCAAGGATGCGGCGCGCGTTCTGGCAGTCGATTAGAACACCGCTTATGGAGTTCGCGTTGGAAATGCACGGCCCGCTGAGCAGGATGCGCGCCTCGCGGTGAAGCGACCTGTACTCGCCCGCGTGGTAAAAGAAGCTGTTGATGAATCGCGCGCCCGTCCAGAGCGCGCAGAACGCGCCAGCGGCGTGGCCGATCCGGCCGGCGGTGGAAGCGTTTCGGCCACCCATGAGAGAGGGGTGATATGTGTGTGCACTCCTTTTGCTTTGATCTGTACAAGGGCCTTTGTAGAGCGGAAAACAAAAAGATGCGCGGCGCGCTGCTGGGCGCGGCACTGCTGAGCGCTGCAACCTCCGGTGTGGTTGGCGCAGATCCGGTGGCTGTGACCGCCGCCGGCGCGAGCGGAAAGCTGTCGCTAACCCGAACGGATTTTGCGTCGGGCACGTCCTTCGTGGTGGATCAAAGCGCTGCAAGCAACGCGGGCCTGCCGCTGCGACTGGACCTAGGCGACGCGCCTGCTGGCTGGCATTGCGCCTACGCGTGCCCCGCGGGCGCGTGCGATTCCATGACGTACGCCGTGTCACGCGCGCGCACGGCGCCTGCGGAGACGGGCACGTTTACCGTGTCGTGCACATCTAGCGCGTTCCAGACAGGCGATGTGCCGTTTGGGGTGGCTGGTGATGCCGCCCCCTCAGGGGCGCTCACCTTCGTGCGACCGACGCAAGCGCTGTTCTGGGTATATGGCATCTCGTTGTTGACGTTCGGTGCAACGGCGGGATCGACTCTTTACGCCACAACGCGTGTGTGACTCGATTCATTCACGTTCAGTCAAAGTCGCCAACAGCGACCGCGTCACCCTCGGGCTTGTCGTCTTCGTCGTCGTCGCTGCTGGCCATCAGCGCGTCGAGCGCCTCGCGGGCAGACTCCTTCACCTTCGTCTTGCTCTTCTTCTTCTTCTTCTCCTTGTGATCGTCGCTCTTCTTGCTCTTCTTGCTCTTCTTAGAGTCCTTGGACTTCTTCTTAGAGTCCTTGGACTTCTTCTTGGGGGGCTCGTCATCGTCGGAATCGTCCTCCGTACACGTGGCGCTGTCGTCGGAGCCTCCGTCATCATCTTCCGCGACATCGGCGTCGCTGTCGCTTGGCGCAACATAATCGCCGTCGTCCTCCTCCTCGTCATCATCATCCTCATCATCGTCGGAGTCGTCGTACACCACCGGCTCGACGGGCGACGGCGCTGCGCGCTTGGACCCGAGCGGAGGGTTGTCGCGCTCGTTGATCATGTCGGTGAGCGCCTTGAAGTGCTTGGCGGCCAGGTTGTTCTGTTTCTTGGCAGCAGCCAGCGTAGCGACGTCAAGCTTCTCGAGGCCGTCGCCGCTGGCTACCTCGAGGGCGGCGCGCAGCGCGGCGCGCGCGGCGTTTGCCGCCGCTTCGGCGCGTGCCATCTCGGCGGGAGCCGGCGGATCGTTGGCGGTCAGTTCAATCGGAGCGGCAATCGGAGGTGCACAATCGACGGCGTCCATGGGGGTGGGAGGGCGGGGTTTTGTTGACCCGCCACGTCACTCCTCGACCCCCCGCAACGTCTCGATGGCGACGCCCGTAATTGCAAACATGCAGCTCAGTCCGGAACAGTGGGATGAAACACAAGATCTATGTGCCGCGCTGCGAGAAGGACACGACGTGGTCGTTTCTTTCTCACATGACCCGCGCGCCGCGGTGGCGACGGCCGCGCTGTCGGGTGCGACCAAGGTGCTGGTGTACGCCTCTGAAACGTGTCGCGCCGAGCTCCGGGGTTTGAAAACGTCGCTCGCCACGTTTGACGCGTGCGATTCCGACGCGGATCTGTGCACGCCGCTCTTCGGACCAGTCGTCGTGTTGCAAGACACCACCGCGTCGTACACACGACCACATAGCGCGTGCGAACTGGTGTTGGTCATGATGACAATGCGGGATGCAAAGGCGCACCAAAGCGCACGAACGCGCGTCAAGAAGGTCTTTCCACCTAATACCCCCATCATCGTGCACGCCCCGCTGTGCGGCTCGAGCGACGAGGAGGCGGCCATGCTAGCGACTGTGGCGTCCTATGTCCAGAAGGGTGCTGCTCACGCGCCGCACGCTGCCGCCGCATTTCGTGGCATCAACGTCGCGCCGCGTTACGAGATCCGCCCGCACGCCCCGTTCAGCGACGCCATGCGCCGGTCGATCGGTGCGGGCGACTCGCTGCTGGGTGTCACGCGTTTACGTGCGTCGGTGCGCCGCGACGCCGATGTTGTTGCCTTCGTCAAGACCGAAGCTTTGCCGGACCGCGACGTGGTGGTCGTATGCGACACGCGAACGGTGATTGACATCACAAAGCGCCTTCTATCGCGCGCCAACGCGCGCTGCGTTCAGACTGTGCTTCTGGAGTCGTTGCTGGCGCGTAGCAGCGACTGTTTGGCACCGGCTCGCGGCGCTCGACCGCCCGTGATCGTTTTTGCAGACCCACCGGCATACGAGGCGGAGCTGCGCGCCGCACACGCACACGCCTGCCGGCAGCTGGGCGGTAGACAGGCGGAATGTGTGGTTTTATTGTGGGCGCCTGCGCGAGAAGGAGCTCTCGCCACGGCTTTGGCGCCCGCGGCGTGGGAGGAGACGCCGAGCGCAGATGCGGCGGATGCGGTTGTACGGTCGTTCGTCGTATAAATCACTTCTGGTCGCCCGGGGCTGCTTTCTTGTTGAAAACGTACATGAATTTCGACGCGTCTGCGACCTCGCAAGCCGCCGTTCTCGGCGCCACGCCATACACGCGCGTAAGAGCAGCGCTGCGATTCTTCACCACGTCAGATACCCACTCCTGCGCATCGCCGTGTCTGTACTTTTTCACAAATTGAAACGCAGCCTTGCTGAACGCCTGGTGGGGGGCAAACCCCCCATACCCCCCGGGGAAACGGGACGCGTCAGTCAACTTTGCTTCGCAAAGTTGTGCAAACAACCGCGGGCGGGGGTGTGGGGGGCGCAGCCCC
>Ga0208082_1000018_pt1 | contig 43812 bp, 37 predicted proteins | sample LakMenE09Jun09ns_FD_150683 | JGI IMG/M metagenome (GOLD analysis project Ga0208082, IMG submission 150683) | Freshwater microbial communities from Lake Mendota, WI - 09JUN2009 deep hole epilimnion ns (SPAdes) | ecosystem: Environmental > Aquatic > Freshwater > Lake > Epilimnion/Euphotic zone ... | reverse complement strand
TGACTTTTAACTAACTGATACCGCAACATGGCAGAAGGAAATGCATTAAAATAGTTATTCTGAAATAGAGATGAATCTATATTAGAACTCTCTGTATTTGTCTGCTCTAAGCGCAATCCTATTTTTGAATTGAGTTTTTCTGTCCATTGGCTGCTCCACAATCCATAGCCGCTCATCACATTTTCTTCGAATCGAAAATCATTCGTCCATTTAGACACTAAAACTTCAAATTCTTTATAATCATTGGTAAATCGAAAATCTCTATTCGCCAGTCTGAGTCCAGTTTCAAACTGATGATTTGGATTAATATTGAGTATATAATCCGTTTGAATAGCCGTAATGGGTCTTCGCTGCAGATTCTCGACACGATAGTTTGTGGTAAAAACATTTGATGTGCCTAAGTCGAATACATAATTCCTATTAAAATTATTAACTCTATCATTCATATTATCTGATCTCGAAAACTCAATCGTCCATTTATCTTTCATATTTGGCATCCAGTGCTGATAGGATACGTTGAAATCATAGAGTGTGTTGATATCTCTATCTTGATTATCCAAATTCCAAATAGAGTACAAGGCTTCCGTATTCGTTCTAAAGGTATCCTGATCTAGTGAATATCCACTTCCCCAATCTTTGCTTATATTCGCCATGACTGAAATCATATTTCGTTTATCCACTTCATAATCTACGCCTAGTCTGAATGCATGCAGTCGCTTCGTGCGCTCACCATCGCTCCTATGCCTATAGGAATTGAGCTCTGGATTCAATAAATACTCTCGATTAGACCAGCCCTTACTCCAGAATTCATTATACGTAAAGTTATAGGATGAGGATATGGCCAATTTGCCTCGCGAAAAATTATAGCCTACTTGTCCATTATACTTATTATTATTCCCTATACTTCCTAGCACATAGCCCCCGTTAAAATTAGCATTGGCATTTTTCAAAACTATGTTGATAATCCCAGCGGAACCCTCACTATTGTATTTAGAGTTGGGTACGGAGATGATTTCTATCTTCTCTATAGAGGTAGCAGGTATTTGGCTCAGATTTTGGCCTGTGAGGGAAGACATCTTTCCATTAATCATCACCGCTACATTCTCATCTCCTCTGAAAGAAACATTACCGCCATCATTTCCCATATTGATAGATGGTAGTGCATTGATAAGCTCTGCGGCAGAAGCATTTTGAGCATTCAATAGTTGGGAAGGACTATATTCTTTTTTATCGATAGCAGATGCCTTGGTACTTTTATTTCCAGAGACCAATACTTCCGTCAATTTGGAAACATTCGATCTTAAAATAATATTGGGAACGACAAGATTTTTATTCGCCACTACAATATACGTCGTACTGGCTTTATATCCTATAAAGCTAGATTCAATAGTATAATTGCCAGGGGCTAATTCTACACTATATTCACCATTTTTGTTTGTTTTGGAGCCTGTGATGAGTTTTCCATTGGATACTACTTTTACCGTAGCTAATAAAATAGGCTTTTGCTGCTCGTCGAGCACCAGACCATTCACGGAAAATTCTTCTTGGGAAAAAAGACTGCTACTAATCAATAATAAGGTAAAAAATAATCTCATAAGGGTGCGAAGATAAGCACTAGGCTATGAGGGTGAGTCTTATAAATCGTTAAGCGATTATAAAAAAAAAGGAGCTTGGCCTAAACCAAGCTCCAAAATACTATGAAAACAAAACTAATCCCGACTTTCGTCGAGAAAACCTTAGTACAAATATAAACAAATTTCTAGGAAATGGTAATATTTTTACAAAAAACATTAGAAAAAAATATTTTAGACCATAAATGCACTGATTATCAAGCAATTTTAAGCCCAATAATAAAAATATACATATTTATTGAAAAAAAATTTCTATATTTGCGCTCCCAAAAAAAAATTATAACACTAAAAATATAAGAAAGTGGATCAATTAAGTTATAAGACAAGATTTGTAAGTAAGAGAGAGCACCAAAAGAGCTGGTATGTAATAGATGCGCAAGGTTTAACTTTAGGTAGAATGTGTACAAAAGTAGCGAGTATCCTAAGAGGTAAGCACAAGCCTTCATACACTCCTCATGATGATGCAGGTGACAATGTAATTATTTTAAATTGCGGCAAAATTCATTTATCAGGTAATAAGTGGAGCCAAAAAGAATATTTGAGATATTCAGGCTACCCAGGCGGTCAAAAATCTATCATAGCTAAAGATTTAAATGTAAAAAATCCAAAGTCAATGATCGAAACTGCCGTTAAAGGTATGTTACCTAAAAGCCCACTTGGCAAGCAAATGTTTAGGAAATTACACCTATTCGAAGGTGTTGATCATCCACATGCTGCTCAGAAGCCAGTAGCATTTAAATTAGATTAATTCATATTTCATAAATTATCATTAATAAAAGAATGGCAACAAAGAAAAATATTATTACCGTAGGCAGAAGAAAGTCTTCTGTAGCAAGAGTATTCATAACTAAGGGTAGTGGAAAAATCACTATCAATGGTAAAGATTTGAAAAATTATTTTCCACTCCAGTTCATGCAAGATGCGCTTATGAAGCCTCTTAGAACACTAGATATGGCGGAGACATTTGATGTAAGTGTCAACGTAAATGGTGGTGGAATCAAAGGACAAACCGATGCTATCACACTAGCTATAGCTAGAGCACTCGTACAAGATAATGCGGAGAACAAACCAGCACTTAGAGCTGAAAGACTCATGACAAGAGACGCCAGAGTAGTAGAGCGTAAGAAAACTGGTCTTAGAAAAGCCCGTAAGAGAGAACAATATAGTAAGCGTTAATCTCTAGTTAGTATAATTGAACTTATTTAATCAACCAACGTAAATAGATATAGATGGCATCGATAGATCAAAAAGCAATGTTAGAAGCAGGCGTTCATTTCGGACACCTAAGAAAAAAGTGGAATCCAAAAATGCTTCCTTATATTTTCTCAGAAAAGAAAGGAATACATGTAATAGACCTTAATAAGACAGCTGCTAAGCTAGAAGAAGCGGGCAATGTATTGAGAAATATGGCTAAGAATGATAAGACTGTATTATTTGTAGCTACAAAAAAACAAGCAAAAGATATCGTGAAAAGAGCTGCAATGAGCTGCGAGATGCCTTTTGTTACGGAGAGATGGTTAGGTGGTATGCTTACCAACTTCGCTACTATCCGTAAATCGGTGAGAAAAATGCAGAACATAGACAAAATGTTTAAGGACGGAACGGTAAAAAATATCACCAAAAAAGAGCGATTGATGCTTTCACGTCAGAAAGATAAACTAGAGAAGGTACTAGGTGGTATAGCGAACCTAAATAGAATTCCTCAAGCCGTATTTGTAGTAGATATATTCCATGAAGACATAGCTATATCTGAGTGCAAAAAACTAGGGATCAATACTCTAGGCATGGTAGATACGAACTCTGATCCAAATAAAGTAAATTTTGCTATCCCTGCAAATGATGATAGCTCTAAATCTATAGAGTACATAGTGACTTATTTAGCTGCCTGTATAAATGAAGGTAGAAAAGAAAAAGCTACAGCTAAAGAGGAAACGAATGCAGAGAATGCGGTAGAAGTAACTCACGTAGAGCCTACAAACGTAGTGCCTGAAGCAGAGGAAGCAGCACCTGCTGTAGAGTCGGCTCCCTCTGAAGATTAATAATAATTAAAACGATAAGAAAGAGATATGGTCAGTTCAGCAAACTTCCATATCTCTTTTCTATATTCAAACATAGTAAATCAATTCACATTTTAAAACACATAATTATGAGTGCAATAAGCGCAGCTGATGTAAAAAAACTAAGAGATATCACTGGAGCCGGTATGATGGACTGCAAAAAAGCCCTAGAAGAAGCTAGCGGCAACATGGACGGAGCCATAGACTATTTGAGAAAAAAAGGAGCTAAGGTAGCCGAACTAAGAGCAGGAAGAGATGCTAATGAAGGCTGTATTATCATAAAAACAAATGCAGACGCTAGTTTTGGCGTTATGTTACAGATGGGATGTGAAACAGATTTCGTATCTAAGAATGATGGATTCGTAGAATTCACTAATTCAGTGGCAGATATAGCTATCAAAGGAAAAATTACAAGTACAGAAGCTCTATTGGCAGCTGATCTTGGCGGAATAAGTGTACAGGAAAGAATCGCTGAAAAAGTAGGTGTGATTGGAGAAAATATTTCTATTCAGAGTTTTGCTGCTATTGAAGGACCTCAAGTAAGCTTCTACAACCATAATAATCGTTCTGGTGCTATAATAGCTTTAAGTAAAGCTAGTGAAGAATTATCTGATTTAGGCAAGTCTCTAGCCATGCAAATTACAGCTATGAAGCCAGTAGCCTTAGATGAGTCTTCTGTCACAGAAGAGCAGAAAGAAAGAGAAAAAGCAATAGCTAGAGAAAAAGCAATAGAAGAAGGTAAGCCTGAGAATATTCTAGAAAAAATAGCAGAAGGTGCATTGAATAAATTCTACAAGGAATTTACCCTTTTGAAACAAGAGTATATCAAGGATAATAAGAAAACGATAGAGCAAGTTATCAAAGAAACTGACAAAGAAGTATCTGTACTAGGCTTTTTCAGAGCTGAGTTAGGCAGTAAATAATTCTATCGATTAGAAATTTGAAAGACCTTCATAGTCTTTCAGTTAAATTAAATTTTAAAAAAGTCTCCCTATAGGAGACTTTTTTTATTTTTTAACATGTAACTAACTATCTTTGTAATTCAACTAAATAAAAGTTTATGAATAAAATATTATTAATGATAGGAATCTTAGGTTTCTTATCCAGTTGTGATAAGCTAAAGGAATTAGCATCTGCCAATTTCGGTATTAACGGAGATGCTGTAACCGTAAAAGTACCACCAAGTGGGGGTGCTTCAACTATTAGTTTTTCAAGTGTGAGTGAAACGATAGACTTCGAAGCCGAAATTAAGAAAAATAATGCCGAACTAGCGGCTAAATATATCAAGTCTGTGACTATAAATTCTATGGAGCTAGAAATAATTTCCCCTGCTAAGGCACTCCCAAATAATTTTAAAAATGTAAAATCCTATAGCTTTACAGCTCATAGTGACGTAAAAGCAGATAAAATTAGTATTCTATCTCCTGATCCTTTTGTTCCAAATGAAACGAAGATAAATTTACCAGTAAATACTGCTTTAGATATCAAAGATTACGTAAAAGAAAAGGCTAAATTTACTTATGCATTTACAGGAGTCTTACTAAATCCTACAACAGATACATTAGAGATAAAAATCAAAGCTAATTATCAGATAAAAGTAGGGCTTTAAGGACCTTAATTTATTTTAATATACTACAATCACATATCCTGCGTTGATAATTGTTATCTTCGCAGGATATTTGATTTTAGAGTCACTAGTACCGTATATGAATTAGTAATCGGTCAAAAAAAATGACCGAAACTATTTCAAGCACGTTATTTTACTTGAAATTGATGGGTTATTTTTTATTCAAAAAGAGTATAATATATGGAGAAAATTAGAATTTTATGGGCGGATGATGAGGTGGATTTTTTAAAATCTCATATCACCTATCTAGAAGATAGAGGCTATAAGGTAGTAGCAGTATCCAATGGACAAGACGCTCTAGACCAGGTGCAGGAAGAAAATTTTGACGTAGTATTTCTCGATGAATCAATGCCAGGACTGAGTGGACTAGAAACATTGCAAGAAATCAAAAAAGTAAAAAACTCTATTCCAATAGTGCTCATCACTAAAAATGAAGAGGAAGACCTCATGGAGGAAGCTATTGGATCTCAGATAGCAGATTATCTCATAAAACCCGTCAAGCCGCAGCAGATTATTCTCACACTAAAAAAGCTGATAGATAATAAAAGACTCATAACTCAGAAAACGTCTCAAGCATACCAACAGGAGTTTCAAAAACTTTTTATGACCATACAGACTGTATCAGACTATCATGAATGGGTAGAGTTATATAAAAATCTCGTCTATTGGGAATTGGAGCTAGATAATGCGAATTCAGATGAGATGTTTCACATCATGGAAATGCAAAAAAAAGAAGCCAATGTGGAGTTTAGCAAATTCGTTATCAAGCACTATGAAGACTGGATAAAAAACTCAATGAGTGCGGATACGCCTACTCTATCGCATACCTTGTTTCGCAAGAAAATCTATCCCTTTATACAGCAAGAAAAACCCACCTTCTTTATACTCATAGATAATCTGCGCTATGACCAGTGGAAAATGATTCAACCCTATTTTGACGAATTATTTAACCGAGTAGATGAGGATGTTTTTTTTAGTATTTTGCCTACGGCTACACAATACAGTCGAAATGCTATTTTCTCTGGAATGACACCATTAGAAATATCCAAACAACTGCCAAATTTCTGGAAAAATGATGATGAAGAAGGTGGAAAAAACCTTTTTGAAAAGGAGCTTTTAGCGCACCAACTTACTAAGAATTTTAAAAATCCGATCAAGCATAGTTATCATAAAATCATCCATTTGGAGGACGGGAATCAACTGACAAAAGATTTTTCCAACCTGCTACATAACCAGTTCAATGCTATTGTATATAATTTCGTGGATATGATCTCACATTCACGAACGGAAATGGAAGTCATGAAGGAGCTAGCTAAAGATGAAAAAGCGTTCAGATCTCTTACCGTTTCATGGTTTGAGCATTCGAGTTTATTCTCCTTGATAAAAAAATTGCAGACCAAAGATGTCAATATCATTGTCACGACAGATCATGGTACCACCCAGGTGATGAAGCCTTCTAAATGCGTAGGAGATCGATTGACAAGCACTAATATTCGCTATAAAGCAGGGAAAAATCTCCAGTTCAATGAAAAAGACGTCTATGCCATACGCAAACCAGAAGAAGCAGGTCTGCCGCAGGCCAATATGAGTACCTCTTATATTTTTGCGAAGGAAGATGTATTTTTGATTTATCAGAATAACTACAACCAATTCGTCAATTTCTTTAAAGATTCCTTTCAGCATGGCGGAATATCATTGGAAGAAATGATCATACCAATTACGGTATATAGCTCTAAAAAAAGATAGTGATAACCTATGCTTCTAGACATTATCCGTGATATTATAATAGAAATGAATCCTAGCTTTTCAGCCTCGGATACTTTAAGTGATTCCATCTCTAAAGAAATAAAAGATTTAGCAAAAAAATTATTTTTTGAAGGCAAAATTAATGATTTGAAAGATTATATTTATAATCTTCCGAATGAAAAAAATGAAACTACCCATAAGTTGTTTATAGAAAGTATTCAACCATGGTTAGAGCATCCTGACCAATTTATAACTAAATTCAAAGACATAATTAGTCAGAAAACAAAAGAGCTTAACCTACCACTAGATATATTCAGTCTATTGGAAATCCTCAACTATGGGCATTTAAAAGGCTTTTTAAGTATGTTTAAACTATGATTCTTATAGTACCATTATTTTTACGTATAGTCGCAGGAAAATATGTCAATGCCATGGCCTTATGGCCATTTATACTGGTTCGAAATCTGGAAATAAAAGAAAGTGAGGTCACCACTCATCATGAAAAAATTCACATTCGGCAGCAGTTAGAGCTTTTTATTATTCCATTTTATGTTTTATATATAGGATTCTATTTTTATTATAGAGTTAAGAGTAAAACGCACATGCAAGCCTATTTAAGTATTCCATTTGAAAAGGAGGCCTATGTTAGTGAATCCGACTTTGACTACCTAAAGATAAGAAAATGGTGGGCTTGGAAACGATATATTAGTTACTAGGAACTAGTCACTAGTAGCTAGTATTTAGAAATTACTTTGAACTTTAAAATTGCACCTGCAATCCATCGTAGGCTAAGAATACATTTTCTGGCAGTTCGATTTCCACTAATTCATGCTTCCCCATATGATGACTGAGATGAATAAGATAGGCTTTTTTAGGTTTCAATCTTTTTATAACTTCAAGGGATTCATCTAAGGTAAAATGACTCGGATGATGGTATTTACGAAGTGCGTTGAGAATTAAAATATCTAAGTCAGCTAGTTTATCCATTTCCTTTTCTGCTATAAAATTAGCATCTGTGATGTAAGCTATATTTCCAATACGATAACCTATGCAAGGCATTTTACCATGCAGAACAGATATAGGTAGGATTTCAATATCATTCACAAGAAAGGTATCGCTGCTAATTTCCGTATAATCTACTTTGGGTACAGAGGTATAATCAGATTCCATAAAAGCATAGTAAAACTGCTTTTTCAAACTTTCCCAGGTAAAGGAATTGGCAAAGAGATCAACTTTGGTATCATACAAGAAATTTAAGGCTCTAATCTCATCAAAACCAGCTATGTGATCACGATGAGGATGAGTGAGCAATACGGCATCTATGCGAGATATCTTATGAGTCAGCATCTGTGCGCGGAAATCAGGACCTATGTCTATAAGAAGGTTTCTGTCCTGATACTGTATAAGGGCAGAAGTCCGCAATCGCTTATCTCGCTCATCATCACTCTTACATACCTCGCATGGGCAGCCTACCATAGGCACTCCTACAGAGGTTCCTGTTCCTAAAAATAGGATTTTATTCTCCATCTAGAAATGGGATCAAATTTTCAACCACTTTTGCTGGGAATAATTTCTCCCATGTTTTCAGACTAGCTTCTGTTAGACCTATAACATCTTTAAAATCAACTATCTGTATAATATCCATTAGTTTTTGAAACTTGACATCATCTGTAAAATACTTATTAATAATGACTACTTTCTTATCCTTGAGAAGACAATACCCCGAATTGAAATTTCCTTTCTCATATCGCAGCACATAGCCCGCATCCTTAAGCAGAGTCTCGAGTTTTTTTAAGTTTCCAGAAGAAAAATTCATATGGTAAAATTAAAATAAAAATTAGAGTGTCAGGCTGTTTTTTTCAACATTTTGACAATAAATAATAATGCACAACTATGAAGGAAAATTTTATGTACATTTGTAAAAATATCAAAAATATACTACCCATGTCAGGAATGAATCTGAAACTAAAAATTTGGAGACAAGAGAATAACAAAGCTCAAGGTGCAATGAAAGATTACACCATTTCTGGTATAGAACCAGATATGTCCTTTCTAGAAATGATGGATGTACTAAATGAGAAGCTTATCAATGATGGAGACGAACCTATAGCCTTTGACCATGACTGTAGAGAAGGAATATGTGGTATGTGCAGCCTTCATATTAATGGCCGTCCCCATGGACCAGATGACAGAGTTACTACCTGTCAACTACACATGCGGAAATTCAAAGATGGAGAAACTATATACATAGAGCCATGGAGAGCTAAAGCCTTTCCAGTAGTGAAAGACCTCGTAGTCGATAGAAGTGCTTTTGATAGAATCATACAAGCAGGAGGCTATGTCAATGTCAATACAAGCGGTAGAACTATAGATGCTAATGCAATCCCAATACCGAAAAAAGATGCTGATTTATCTTTTGAAGCTGCTATGTGTATAGGCTGCGGAGCCTGCGTGGCTGCTTGTAAAAATGCATCAGCAATGCTTTTTACCTCTGCGAAGATTTCTCAGTTAGACCTACTACCTCAGGGAAAAGTAGAGTCGCAAGAGAGGGCTCTCAAAATGGTAGCGCAAATGGATGCAGAAGGATTTGGAAATTGCACCAATACCGGAGCCTGCGAAGCTGAGTGCCCTAAAGGTATCTCACTTAGCAATATAGCCCGTATGAATAGAATCTATGCCGGTGCTGCTATTACTGAGGCCTAGTCAAGGATTTATTTAACTAGCTTTGTACTTTAGGCTAAAACCTTCATCCTAAATTATTTATAGTGTTTACTGAGGAAATAAACCAAATAGTATCCCAGCCAATTCCATCATTGATGATTGTGCTCAATCTCATCTTAATCGAAAGCCTCCTATCGCTCGACAACGCGACTGTACTAGCTATTATGGTCAGACCACTGCGAGAAGAGCAAAGAGACAAAGCGCTAAAATATGGTATAATTGGTGCATATATCTTCCGAGGGTTGGCATTACTATTCGCTTCGTTTATCATCAAAATATGGTGGCTAAAACCTTTAGGAGGTTTGTATCTTCTATACATGGTCTATACATGGTGGAAGGATAAAAATCAAGAAAAATATGAAGATGAAGTACATGAAGCAGAGCGCAGCGCTATGCATGGCATACTAGAACGATATTTAGGAGTATTCTGGACAACTGTAGTTATGGTAGAGCTTATAGATATAGCCTTTTCGGTAGACAATGTATTTGCCGCAGTGGCTTTCACTCCCAATATACTATTGGTATGTCTTGGCGTATTTATAGGTATTTTATCTATGCGGTTTGTGGCCACATATTTTAATAAATTAATGAATCATTATCCTTTTCTTGAGACATCCGCCTTTATCGTTATTTTTATTTTAGGATGTAAGTTGAGTTTTTCCATATTCGAACATTTCTATCCTGAAAGCAAGGCAACTCTTTTTATGACAAGCCATACGGTAGAAACCTATTTATCGATATTGACAGCAGTTATCTTTTTTGTACCTCTAGTAACATCCAGATATTTTAATTTTCCGAAACGAGGATAGTGAGGTCAAAAATCGAAGTACTAAAACAATTAACACAGGAGTTAAAAAACTTAGCCCAAGACTCCGATTTTCTTTTTCTTATTGAAGGTCAGAATAATTGGTTCACACCAGAATTTGTTCAACTAAGTATACATAGTATCACAGAGAACTATCTAGATGAAAAAGCACTCAGGAATTGGCTAGAGAATTATCCATTAGTGGAGAAAGATCATGTTGCCATAATTCTAGCAGGAAACATTCCTTTAGTTGGATTTCATGATATTTTGTGCGCCTATTTCGCCGCCAGTCGAGTCTCTATCAAGTTATCCTCTAAAGACAACCTATTAACTAAAGCTGTCCTAGATATTTGGTGTAAAATAGATAGTGTATGGGCTGAGCGCATGCAGATAATCGAGCGCATAGAGCTTTGCGACAAAATTATAGCTACAGGGTCCAATACATCTTACCATTATTTTGAGCTCTACTTCAAGAAGTATAAATCTATTCTGCGAAAAAATAGAACTTCAATAGCCGTTGTGCATAAAGATATGACAGAAGAAGAATTAGACTTTCTAATAGATGATATTTTTTTGTACTTCGGACTAGGCTGCCGAAATGTGTCTAAACTATGGATAGAAAAAGGCTTTGAACTGAGTAGAATATTCGAAGCAAGTGAAAAGTATAACCGATTTTTTCAGCATAGTAAATATATGAATAACTATGACTATCAAAGAACCTTACTACTTCTCAATAGAATAGAGCACCTCAGCAATAATTTCTTGATGCTAAAAGCCGATAAAGGTCTTTTCTCCGCGATATCCGTCCTTCATTATGAAATTTTCGAAGATGAAAAAGAATTTAAATCAGACCTCGAATTGCATAAAGAAGATATTCAGTGCGTCATAGGTAGAGGCTACATACCTTATGGCAAAGGACAATCACCGCAGCTGGCAGATTATGCTGATGGTGCAGATACTATGCAGTTTCTTGTCTGTTAATTACCTCAAGTGTCCCATCCGAACAAAATTTTTATCATTGGATTTATGGCTGCAGGAAAAACTCAGTTAGCCAAGGATTTAGCGCAAAAACTCAATCTATCATATCTAGACAGCGATGCTGAGATAGAGAGGCAAGAAGGGATGCCTATTTCTACTATATTTGAGACTAAAAATGAGTCCTACTTTAGAGCTTTAGAGGAACGATGGATAGATAAACTCGATGATAAACCCACAGTTATAAGCTGTGGTGGAGGGCTACCCTGCTATAATGATCTCATACTGAAACTAAAGACCAGAGGAAAAGTCGTCTTTTTAGACACCCCAATAGATATCATATTGCAAAGACTGCAAAGTGATCAAGAAAGGCCTTTGATTCAGAATAAATCTAAGGAAGAAATTATGGCGCTAAACCAAGCTAGATGGATATATTACCAAATGGCCGATGAAAGAATGGTTCTGGAATATAAAATAGATTAATGAAATAAAAGAAACCCTTTATGGGAAACCTATTCAACAATAAATACCGCATTCCTTCCGCACGTCTCCGAAATTGGGATTATGCCAATGAGGCCATGTATTTTGTGACCATTTGTACCAAGTATAGACAGAATTTTTTCGGTGATATTAGAACGGATATAAATGATAATATTGTTAAATTAAACCCAACAATCATAGGAGAAATTGCACATCATGAATGGTTCAATACCCTAAATTTAAGACCTGATATGAATTTAGAATTAGGTGAATTTGTGGTTATGCCGAATCATATTCATGGTATTGTGATGATCGGACCAAACGAATTCAATACGATTGATCCCGATGACGGTAGAGACGCATTGACATGCGTCTCAAATGATGATATTATCGCAAATGATATCATCATTTCCGATGATATTAGAGACACATTGCAATGCGTCTCTACCACCAATAATTATCCACCCAATAACCAATTTGGACCCCAATCTAAAAATTTGGCATCTATCATTCGTGGATATAAAACGGCCGTGACGACATATGCACGGAAAAACAACATTGCATTTGATTGGCAACCCCGATTTTATGACCATATCATACGAAATATGGATTCCTATCATGCCATTTCTAATTATATTGTCTCAAACCCATCCAAATGGGTAGAAGACAAATTTTATCTCTCATAATTTTCTTTTTTCGGAGGTTCAAAAATCATTTTCACTAGTTTTGTTCTACCAATGGCTACGCTCGAAGATTTAGTAAAAAATATAAAGAAAAAGGAGATTAAAGGAACCTATATATTTTATGGGGAAGAGCCATTTTTCATAGACTATTTAGCCGATCTCATCACAGAAAATGCTTTGGAAGAGAGCGAACGCAGCTTTTGTCAAAATGTATTCTATGGTCGCGATGTCAATATGGCATCGATGAGAGACCTTTGTATGACCGTACCCATGTCATTTACATCAAATCCTCGTCAGCTGGTGGTCATTAGAGAAGCCCAAGACTGTGCTAAAAAGATGGATATACTCTATCGCTATTTAGAAAAGCCGTTAGACTCTACTATTCTAGTTCTTGTCTTTAAAAATACGAAATCACTAGAGCGAAAAATGCCTACCAAGCTAGCCACCGTATTCAAATCAGAACTGCTCAAAGAGAAGGATATGCCGAAATGGATTCAAAATGAATTTAAATCAGCGGGCTATACGATACAAACTGAAGCAGTGCAAACTATTATAGAATATTCTGGTACCAACCTAGAGCGCATACACAATGAAATAGGCAAACTCATCATCTCTCATCCAGCAGAAAAACCTATTACTTCGCAAGATATTCAGCAGAGTTTTGGCATTATGAAAGACTATGCCATCTTTGACTTTACAGCAGCTATAGGGGAGAAAAACGCAAAGACCATATTTAAAATTCTGGATTACTATATAAAAAATGAAAAGACGTGGCCTTTTGAATTATTGGTTGGCAACATATTTTCATTCTTTAAAACCCTCTATCAAATCAAACTAGCACAACGCATCAATAAAAGTATGCCCAATCTAGCAGCAGATATAGGTAAGGCTCCCAATGCGGTATGGCTGCTAGATAAGCAACAAAAATATACCCACAAATATACCTTGGCTCAGATAGAAAACGCATTAACTACACTAGCTGAATACGATATGCGCCGCAAGGGAATGGCTGGCTCTACCCTATCATACAGAGATATTCTTTTTGAGATGATATTGAAGATAATTAGTTAGGAAAGTATTTAAGAATATGAGAAATAGGTGATTCTTACCAATTGTTAAACATTATTTTTGCGGCTCTTTACAAGTTGAAATATGTCATAGCCAAATTGCAGAATAGCTAGGAAACAACAAATCTTATATCCGATCAATAAACTGACTAGCCAATACCAGTCATATGCTATTAAGAGGAAAAACAAAGCTATGCCCTCATAAAAGACTAATTGAATATCAATTTGAGGCATAAAACATTTGGTAATAAAACTAGAAAAGAGTAGTAGAAAAGCTAAGTTCAAGGCAAAAAATGTTATGTATGGTGTTCTGTCAACTACTGCACCCAATCCAGTAAAGGTATTCTCTTCTGGATATAGAAGCATTTTAAAAATTCTTGACTTTAAAGCTAGGTTTCTAGAGACTGATTCATCCATATTTTCATTATTGAATTCTTTTTGGGTGGTATCTAACTTTATAGCGCTAGATGATTCTTCTACATCACTTTTAAGAGTTAAGGAATCAATTAATTCTGAAGAATCACCTACCTTATTATCAGTCACTTCTTCTGTCGCTTTTTCACTATTGCACCCAGTTTTGAAAAAAGGTAAGATAAAACTTAAAATTAGAAGAAAATGAACGAACCTTGAAACTTTTATAGTAGATTGAAATATAAACATGAGGAATATTATATTTATACCTAACGAAGTTCTAATCTCAAAATTGTATCATGATTTAATCTTAAATCAGATTTCAAGAATTTTTTTCAGCTTGAAACAGACTTTATCTACATTGAGTAGATGACCTACTAATTTTAGGAGGAGCTAATAAAAAGGGAGAGCTAATTAATCACCTCTCCCCCTCTTGAAAATATAAAAACAAAAAAATCAGTCTAAAACAAAATTGAAGGGAACGGAAACATTCACTTTTACTTTATGTCCATTATTACTACCAGGTTTCCATCTTGGCATTGATTGAATAGCTCTCAGTGCTTGAATATTAAAATTTTCTCTATCTGATAATTCCAAATGTATATTGGATAAACTGCCGTCTTCATTCACTACAAAGCCAACTACGACTTGACCTTTAGTTATTCCCATATCTTTTTCAAATTCTGGGAATGCTGCTTTTCTGCCTAGGTAGCCTTGTAAATCTCCAGGAAACTGTGGTTCATCTGTTACTATATCATAAATCGTATTTGGATCTGGATCAGCTAGAGCAGAACCTTCTGAAGGACTCCCTGATAATAAAGTACTGGAGCTAGGAATAGTTGATACTGGTCCATCGTTATTATTAGCAGCTATCACTCCATCACCCTTAATGATTTCATCTGTAGTTTTGGAATCTTGTTCAGGCACACTCTCGACTATCTCTGGCTCTACAAATTGATCTAATTTAACGTCTTGCAATACAGGCGTCTGTTCTACTTTTGATTTTTCTGTATCCATATCCATGGGAGTGATAGGATTATAAATAGGTCCATCATCAATAACACCGACATCAACATGAATGTAATTACCCATAAATTTCTGATACGCTGGTACAATAATCACAAGGGAGGTCAATGAAGTAAAAAAAAGCAAGAAGGCTCTTCTCAGCCGATGCTCATATTCTTTGCGAAGCTGATAGGCTCCATAGGCTTTATTCTTGCCTCGAAAAAGAAGGTCATCTAAGGAGCCCAATTGGGCAATTTGAATGGTACTAGTCATAAGAATAAGATTTTAATTCACTACAAGAACGAAAGAATAACTCTAAAAAGTATCTAGTTTTGTTGCAAAAGATTTCTATATTTTTACAAAAACCTAAAATTTTGGCCAATACCTATTTAATTAAAAATGCGATTGTAATTAACGAAGGAATATCATTTCCCAATGATATTCTCATTAAAAATAGCCGAATAGAGAGAATTGATAGCAATATTTCCCTTGATTATAAATGCAAAGAAATAAATGCAGAAGGATTATGGCTAGTTCCTGGCGTCATTGATGATCAAGTTCATTTTCGTGAACCAGGGTTAACGCATAAAGCGAATATCGAATCTGAGTCGAGGGCAGCGGTGCTAGGTGGAGTCACTTCCTATATGGAAATGCCAAATACAAACCCTGCAACCTTAACTAAAGAAAAATTAGAAGAAAAATATACTATAGCAGCGCTAACTTCTGCCTCAAACTATTCATTTTTCTTTGGTGCTAGCAATAATAATATAGAAGATATCAAACGCCTCAACCCTTTAGATTCTTGTGGTGTAAAGATCTTTATGGGCAGTTCGACAGGAAACATGCTCGTGGATAATGAAAAGGCACTCTCTGATATTTTCGAATATTCTCCTACGATTATTGCTACACATTGTGAGGACGAAGACATGATTATAGCTCAAAAAGTAATTTACAAGAACGAGCATAATTCCAAATTTCATCCTATTATTCGTGACAGAGAGGCCTGCATTGCTTCTTCTAAAAAAGCTATAGAACTTGCCAAAAGGCATAATTCTAGACTTCATATCCTCCATATATCGACCAAAGAAGAGGTAGAATTATTTGAAAAAATACCTTTAAAAGATAAACGAATCACTGCCGAAGCCTGCGTGCATCATTTATGGTTTAGCGATCAAGATTATGAAAAATACGGAAATAAAATCGTTTGTAATCCTGCAATAAAAACGAAAGAAGATAGAGAGGCATTATGGCAAGGTCTTCTTAATGGAAACATAGATGTCATAGCCACCGATCATGCACCTCATACATGGGAAGAGAAATCTGGTGTTTACCCAAATTGTACAGCAGGAGTGCCACTCATTCAGCATCCACTTTTAATGATGCTAGAAAAGGTAAAAGAGGGAAAAATAAGCATAGAAATGTTAGTAGATAAAATGTCTCATAAAGTAGCCGATCTTTTCGAAATAAAAGATAGAGGCTATATACGAGAGGGTTATTATGCAGATCTCGTTCTTGTAAATCTAAATAAAAACTATTTAGTATCTAAAGATAATATTGCCTATAAATGCGGCTGGAGTCCATTTGAAGGACATATTTTTTCTCATAGTATTGATCATACATTTGTCAGCGGAATATTAATGCAGCAAAACGGTAAAATTATAAATGATTCCAAGGGTAAAAGATTAGAATTTAACAGAAGCTGAATGTTTGATACAAAAATTATATTAGGATCGGGATCTCCTAGAAGGAAAGAACTCCTCTCCTCTATTTGGTCAGGAGAAATTGAGATTATCAAATCTGATATAGAAGAAATATATCCTGCAGATTTAGCTTTAGAAAAAATACCGCTCTATCTAGCGAAGCTGAAAGCGAATGATTTGAAATCTCGACTGCAACTCAAAGATGATATTCTACTCACAGCAGATACCATAGTCATTTGCGAAGCCAATGTATTGGGCAAACCAAAAGATGTGAATGAATCCAAAATTATGCTTGAGCTTTTATCCAATAAGGCCCATACTGTTATCACCGGAGTAGCTATATACTGGCAAGATAAATGTATAGAAATCGAAGATAAAACTGATGTATATTTTAATAGTTTATCTCCTCAGGATATTCTCTATTACTTAGGAAAATATTCTCCCCTAGACAAGGCCGGCTCGTATGGCATTCAAGAATTCATAGGTATGATTGGCATCGAAAAAATTCACGGGTGTTATTACAATGTCATGGGATTACCCACGAGTAGGGTATGGAAAGAGTTGTCTAGGATTCAAAAAAACATAATACTCTATTGATTTTCAAATTTTTTAGTATGAATTAATTTCACCTTATTCAAAGTTTCGCAATAAAAAAAGGAGAATTTGCACACCTAATTCTTTGAATTACAGAAATGACTTTATTAAACTCTAAAATAACTATGGTGCCAATGAAAAGGACATTCTCATACCTGCAGCTCCATTAATCATAGGGAATGCATTGGAAATACGAGGTTCGTTATATACATAATTGTAAAACAACTGTAAACTAAACTTCTCATTGACTTGCACATCTACCTTAGGATTTATCATCAATCGAATAGCTCCTCCCACCGGTATGCGAATTTCCTGACCTACTCTGTGATTAACTATAAAATTATCGGTATAGGTCACATCACAGGATATTCTAGCCCCATTTTTCAATACAATATTCTTTCCTTCATAATCTGAGAAAGGAAGTGTAATAGCCTGGGTCTGGAAACCATACCCAAAGGTAATTCCTGAATTGACGTTCTCTGTTAACTGATAATCTATAAGACTCATAGATACCATTCGACTTTTCTTATATTCAAATCGGAAATTCATTTTATTCTTTAATGTAAAATCTATACCCAATAATGGACTATAGCTCTCGTTAAAACCCACACTAGGCAGAAAATATAAGGGAATAAAATTATTATTTAGACTATCTAATTTTATAGGATTATTGATAGCTCCACCACCTTCATATCTAAAATCTGAATTATAATTAGCGATGGTAGTTCTAGAATTATATCCATGCTTGATAGTAAATGATTCAAAGATTTTTTTGAAAACTGGGATCTGCGTCAAGCCATTATATTGTATATTCCAGTTGGGTAATGGTAATCTAGAAAATGGACTTAGATTTCGTTCCCCACCAGAAGCTCGCTCGCCTCTGTAGGTCGTCAAGAAAGAGTTCACAAGGACATCTTGTTGCAAAGGACCATAACCTTGCCAAAAATTTGGATTTAACTGATTCGTCAGTGGATCGATATATTGTTGATTGATTCTATTGGGATTATTCTGCTGAAATATCTGGGCATAGATCTCGCGATTCTTATCCATCGTATTCACATTTTCGCTTCTACCGTCGTTTTTTATACCCTTAAATGAAGAAAATAAATTAACATCGGAATATGAATAGGCTCCGGATTCTAGTGGATTTCTATGTTCAAACTGATTTATCTGAGGATTATAAATAAAAAACTCAGTAAAATTTTGGGTATATTCTGATTCCCAATTGAGGCTAATACGAATATTTCTCCAAGGTTCTAAACTTACTCGAGCTTTAAAGCGCTTTGCATTAGACTGAGTAAATGGTTGATTAAATGTGGTATCCTTAGTCATAAAACCTTTATCAGCAAACTCTTCTAACCAGCGCCATCGCTCATACTTATCTGGTGGAGCAAAGAGCGGAATGCCGGGCTGCATACCCAAAACGAATCCAGGATCTAAATGATCTGCTTCATTAAAATCTATACCTAAATAACGAGGTCTCTGCGTGTAGCCAGCTATAGTTGTACTATTTTCCATATTATAGGAAGCATCTATATCACGCACCGCCATCAGTGGCTGAGTTACTGCTTTGACCAGACTAGGAATAACCATAGTATTGGATAGTTTTTTACTTAGCTCGCGCTTCATTTTGCGCATTTCTTTGATACGCTTTTTTACATTCTTTAGTAGAGGCTTTTTGACCTCTCTAGTCATACTGTCTGCTCGTTTTATTGCCTTTTTTTCCTTCTTAAGTTTATCTAAATCTTCTAACAACTCATCATATTGTTTACGCAGATTATCTCGTTCCATATTTATAGCGTCATTTCTAGACTCCTTCTGCTCCTTCGTCATATTTGCCATACTAGAATTTTTGTCTATATCAGCATTTTTTAGTAAGGGTATTTTGCTGTAAAGCTTCGACATCTTAATGTTTAGATTGGCACCTATACTCTGCGCATTATTAATAATATTTCCTTGTGGACTCTGAACCAATTCTCCATTCATATTGAAAATCTGGGGTCCCGTGGTCCAATTAAATCCAGATCCATATGTGACACTTGATGTAAGAAAATCTAAGGCAGGGATCTTATTTATAGGAAGATTATACTTTCCATTGAGCGTATGATTATATGCAGTCGCTCTGCCAAATTCTTTAATGCTTTTCCATAAAGAATCTTCTTTAGGTTTAGTATCAATTCTACCTTGAGGTTCATCAATCCGTGCTTGATTATTAGCGGTGAAGTTTATATTTAAAGGTCTAAATGGATTATAGTCAAATCCATAATTTCGATTCCATGTAAATGTCTTGATAAACTGCTCAGGCATAGAAAAAGTCTCTCCTGGAAGCTGCCGCTGCTGAAATGTGCCAAAACCTCGATCTATTTGATTAGTAAAAGTTATACTATTGGGTAATAAATTAAAATTTATAGATTTTGCCCAATCCCAAGCTCTTGATTTTGATTTTATTAGTTTCTTAAAAGGTTCTATATACTTTGGCTGAGACGCATAGTTGTAGCTCAAATTTCCTGAATAGGTGCGCTGCCAATCATCTTTAACAAATGGGCTAGACCTGCGGATAGAATTGAAAGAATAGGAGGCAGAAAAGAATCGAAGTGCCAGAGGAAAAGAGCTATTAGTAGGTTTAACCGGCATATATCGCACGTTAGTAAAATTGAAGCCAAAGCGTCTATCTATAGTCTGGATAGCTTCTTGATATCTTGCGGCACTATCATTTCCATAGGCTAATTTAATAACATCTACTCCTTGCTCTGAAAGCACGTCAGATGCATACGGATCAAATTGAGGCTGACTTACACCTCTTCCTGTCTGCAAATAAAAAGGAAGCTGGAGACCTAAAAATTTAGGGAGTAACTTTCCTAACTGTAAGGTAGTTGTAAGATTGTATTGAAAATAATCATCTCGTTTTCGTTCATTGACCCTTTCGTAAATTTGGCCATAGCCAGCCGTATGAAAAGACGATGAAAACTGTGCAGTCCCTAAATCAGCGAGTTTAATATCCACATTACCAATAGCCGCGGAACCTCCCTGTTCATTTAATCCTTCTAGACGTAACTCGTTGACCCATACTTCCCCGCATTTGGACAATCCATCATCATTGGATATAAAATTATTTGGGTCATTGACGGCTCTATTCCGCACTCCTATCATAGCTACTTTGACTATACCTAGGTCAGGATTTCCCAATATGGTTATATTTTTATTATCAGGAGTTTTAAACACAAAGGGGGTATTAGTAGGAAACTTGCGTTTATTTCGCTCCAATTTTGCCTTGACCATTTCAGATATTTGAATAATCATTTCATTGGAATCTGGCCATACGATGCGCTTATGCGCTTCATTTATATCATTATAAACTCCAGGTGGAGACACCTTTAGCGGTATTTCAAATTCATAGTAGTTATCTTTAAAATCATTCCCAAGACGCACGAAATAAGATACTTCACCGTCTTTCATATCATTGAGCGCTAAGGCATCGTTATTCTCTGCATGAGCAAACATTCTGATTTTTTTATACTGTCTGAAATCGAAATTGATATTTTTGAAACAAGCCTTGGCGTCACCATCTTTTAAATTACAAAAACTGAGACGAAGAGATTGCTCATTGAGCTGAATAGGATTAGATGAAGCATTCAGTCCTACCTCTCTTACCATGCCTGGCGGAGTTACATAGCTCACAGGATTTTTCTTTGCATTCTCTTCTAAACTCACTGCACCTACATCGAAAAACTCTGTTTCTCCATTATCTCTCGGGATGAAATCTGTAGGTGCTTGAATAGATCCCGTGTATTTTCTCCACTGATTGCGTACAAAAGAAAGATCCACCATACGGACCGTCACATTATCTTCAAAATTAGTCAAAAACATACGGACAAATTGTATATTTCTAAAATCTCCTATCTCTCCTACTCTATGAGTGTATTCTTTGATAGGAATTCTAAATTGATACCAAACTGCTTTATTCCCCTGTGGATCTGTAGCACTCTCTGAGACAGTCTTGGTGACTATATACGGATGACTACCGACATCCATTCCAGGAAATAAGTTGAGCCTGTATTGAAAATAAGCCTCGTTTTCATTAAGGGTATTGTCCCGGTTTATATCTTCGTTATCAGGTGTTCCATAATTACTCTGAGGGATTCCTGAGGTAGAGATTATCGGAGTATTGTTATCTACACCATTAAAAAATTTATATAGACCTACAATATCAATTTGAGGCAACGAAGGATTTAAAAAATGCTTGAAATCATCCGAAGAAGGATCGCTCTCCATAATAGTATATGCTTGTGGATCTAAGTTTAATTTCACTCTTTCGAGAAACTGCTTAAACTTCTCTCTTTCATTCTCGTTGGATACACCATCGAGGCCTACATCTTGAAATTGTCTAGTATTCGGTTCATTACTAAACCCATTTATCAGTGGCTGTGTCTTGGGTATCCAGCTCCATCTAGAATCAGAAATTAGATTAGAACTAGCTCCATTTCTATCGACCAGACCCTGCTCAAAAGCCAACCGAGAATCTTTCAACACATCCTCGGAGATATAACCAATGTTAAAATACATATCTCCTTTATTGTTTTTATCTTTAATAAAAGGATCTAGCATCCAAAATTGAATAAACTCGATGTTATTGACTTCAAAATTGGTATTTTCTAGCGATCGTTGTATACCACCCCAACGTGTCTTCGGATCTTTCAAACTACCATCTCTATTGATTCCTTGAGATATGCCTGGCGTAGCACTATTGCTATATTCATAATTGTAAGGCCCGCGCTGCTTTGGATAGAAGCTAAGATCTAGCGTCTGCAATAAATTATTGATGCCCGCTGTAAAACGTCCAGGATACACATCTTGGATTTGATAATTTCGGTTGTAAAGGTCATCGAGAACTGATTTTGGGGGATTCCATCCGACACCTGAATTAAAATAAAAGGTTGTAGCTATATTATACCATGATAGCTGAGCTCTATTATATCCATAACTTAAGCTATCAAAAAGTTTAGACTCTGGAAATAAAATTTTACCTGTAGCATCTCTAGCTCCGCTAGGCGTGCTCGCTAGTCTCCATATATTAGCAGGATTTCCAAAACCATAATTGATACTCGATGCCTCAAAATCATCTATAAATATCGTACCCTCACTCCCTATAGAACTATAATGACCTGGAATAAGACGTGCATATTCTCCATATGCATTGACAGTGCTCATCTCACTTGTTTTATAAAACGGAAGGGCATCTAAAGCCCTTGTAATAAATGACATATTAGATGCATAGGAGATATCTCCTCCTATAATTTGATTGCTAATAGGATCGTCCCCATAGCTTATTTTATTATTAAATGGCCGCTCAGAAAGTTTTTCATATGTTGTTCCTATTTTAAATCGATCATTAAATCTATACTCAGCTCTGGCTCCTAAAAAATTTCTAACCTGAAGACCAAAAGCCATATTATTTTCATACTCGATTCGAATTTGACCACCAGAAGTCATCACATGATCCATAAGCTCTACATAGCCTAGACTTCCGTCCTCTACTATATAATCCATACCTTCTACCAAGCGCTGTCCATTCATGGTGACATAAACAGAGCCCTTTGGAGTATTAAGACCTAGGGGAATTCGCTTATTTGTAGAGGATTGAAATGTACCTTTTATTAGATATCGATTGAGCTCTGGATACTGCTGGGCAATAAACTGGGTAGAGTCATAGAGATATTGATAAACATATTCTTTGACCAAAGTTGCATTACCTGTTAAATCTAATTTTTTCTTCAAATGAGAGCCAAATGGCTCTAATACTGGAAAATATATTTTTCCATTATTGGGAAGTATAGTGATATTGGGAACAAAATCATATACCCCATCAGGAAATGGTTCATTGTTTAGGTTCAGACGATCTACTCCTAACGTGCGAATTAATGGTTCATTCTGCAGCGATCCTTTAGGCAGGTATCGCTTCACGCCTGCACCTGGATCATTATAAAATATGTCTAATCTGAAATTTTCAGGACTTATTTGAAAGGCATTAAGTGAATAGACATTTTTCATCATCAAATCCCACATAGGAAAGCTAGGATTAATATTAGTGCCCTTAAGGGTTTTTAAAAATAAAAGTCTAGAAGGATCTGGGCTGCTTGTATCAGGCAAGGTAACATCTCTTGTTAAGTCTCCAACTTGATACAATTGTCCTTTGTACACATACTGAAATGAAACTGCTAAAATATCATTAGGCTGTAGGGAGGAATTTATGGAAATATAACCTAGCTGAGAATTTAAAGTATATTCATTTGGATTTAACTTTCTGAGAAATCCTTTTTCAAAATCACGATAGGCCACCAATCCATAAGGTGCATTCTGCAGAGTTTGTAGAGCCGTATTGACATTTCTCACTCCGTTATCTAATTTGATTCTCCCATATAAATCATTGGCATCATTGCCAGCTAGGGCTCCTAGTCTTCCCACTATTTTATTTGAGTACGGTATAGGTTCTCCCATATCTTGAAACGCAGCTATATCTCTCACATTCTGAGTTAGATTACTTCTGTTCGATACCCATACTTCTACATTGGTAACCTGGAATGGAGAATTGATCATCGGATAATTTTCCAAAGACTTCTCATAATGATCTCTGAACATATGGCAGAGAAAAAAATGTCTGAATTGATCGTATTGATCAACTGTGATTTCAAAATTTTGAATTTCTTTCCCATTTTCTATCGTCTTGGATTGAGGTGTTGATCGCTGCTGAGACAGCACAGTTTTAATATTTAGCTTACCGAATTGCAGTTCAGTTTTAATACCCCAGAGAGAATTAGCACTTTTGATAAGCTGGGTAGGAACTTCAAATGAAACATCGCCTGCCTCTAGATTTCGTATAATTTCATCCTCCTTACCGTTGTATGCTAGTCTTATTCTCTGTCCTTCGAATCCGAAAGCTGATTGATTATTATATCGCAGTGTATTTTGAAACTTATCTCCAATTTTGCCCATGACACTCACATTAAGCCCCATATCGAAATCTATCAATCCTTGCGACTGCTGAATAGGAGTCAAGGCGGGATTTCGAATTGTATTGTGCTGATAGCCCATGAGAATATCAAGATTGCCTTGTGGCTTTATCTCTACAGGGCCGTCTCCGAATATGCCATTCGCAGGTAAATCAAACTGCACTCCTAAAGGACTTTTCTTTTTAGTGACATCATCTGCCTTCTGATTCGCATTTCTAGCTTCTATAAACTCTGCGAATTCTTGCTTTTCCGTCAATGCAAGGTATTCCTCATAGGTAAGGTACATGGGGGGCTTGATATTGATACCATCCACTTTTTCGGTTACGAGATAAAGATTCGTCTTATAATCATATGTTACTTCGCGCTTTACGTTTTTAGGAGGCGGTAGAATTTGTGTTCGCTTTTCACCTACTTCTTTCTGCACAAAAGATTCATTTCCTTCCTTTTTAGTGGACTTAGTGGAATCACCCTCTGGAGAAGGGATTAGCCGGTAGGCATTCTGCCACATACTCATGAGATGAGACGAAGCCTCCCCATTCCATAAAAGGAATAGAATTAGGAAATAACTGAAGTATTTGAGTCCCTTCACCGTTTAGCTTAGATAATTTTATAAAGACCTGAGCGCTAACTTTATAAAATCTTCTACAGATTTAACATCAGCCTTCGATTCAATAGTATTCAGTATCTTCATTACGTTGTTTCTTTGATAACCTAGTGTTATTAAGGCTATTAACGCATCTTCTTTGATTTTATTTTCTGCCTTAAGTATTGGTACATCTGCATCTGAGCCTTTAAGCATCTTATCTTTGAGTTCTAGAATTAGCCGCTTTGCTGTTTTGGGTCCTATTCCTTTGATACCAGATAAGGTTCTCTCGTCTTCAGAGATAATAGCTCGTCGAATCTCGCTGTAAGAAAGAGCATTTAGCATGAGACGGGCAGTATTCGCGCCGATTCCTGATACGTCAAGTAATTGAACGAATAGTATTTTATCCTCATATTCACTAAACCCGAAAATATCATAACCTGAAAAGGTCTGCCCATCTTTCTTTATATGCAGATAGGTGTAAATCAGTGCGTCTGATTTCTCTTTGAGAAAATTGTAAGTGGTGAGGGTAATTTGGACTTCAAAACCCATGCCAGAGCCTATCTCCATAATAACTGAAGTAGGTGAGCAAGATATAATCTTACCTTTTAAGTATGCTAACAAATTAAATAATCAAATTGGTGGAGTAGAATTCGATCAAATAGCAACGGATTTTAATTCTTGTTCTAAAACGGATTTAATCTCAGGAATACTCTTATAAAGTTGTTCATAAGAATCTATGACAAAATATTGCTCCTGAAATTTGTCCTTTATGTATGGGGTAGCAAATATATTTTTTACATCATATGGCACTCGATTAGGTATATCTGAATCAATGGAATACTGAGTCTCCCCACTCGACGATAATATGCCGGCACCATATACTTTAAGTGCTCCATCTTCTCTTATCAGACCGAACTCTACAGTGTACCAGTATAGCCTTGAAATAATCTCTACAGCCCACTCATTTTCTATGTGATCTAAAGCAATAGAAGCTAATTCAGATAGGAAATTGGCAAAATGTATGTTAGCTAGTAAAGGCACGTGACCGAATATATCGTGAAACATATCTGGTTCTTCTAGATATTCCAACTGAGACTTTTTTCTTAGCCAAGTACTAGATGGAAATTCACGGGCACTTAAGTGCTGAAAAAATGGTTTATTATCAATCAATCCAGGCACTACATAGATATTCCAACCTGTGATAATAGATAATTTAGCGTTGCAATCGTTGAAATTAGGAATTCGATGTCCTTCAAGACCTACCGCCTGCATACCTTGCAAATATGCCTTAGTGGAATACTTTGGCAAGATTTCCATCATTCTTTTATATAATATGGACCATACTTCATGGTCTTCATCTACATATTTATCGTATTCTTGAATCATTCGTATTGAATTTTGTGTTCAATCTAACGACCAAAGATAAATAAAAAATTAAAAATCCAACCTATTTTTCAATGCTTGGCCTCTCAACTCTGCTGCTTTTTCTTTACCCAAGTAGTTCTCAATAGCCAAATGAATCAAATGTAAAGCTGGAATCATAAGAATTGCAACAAGTCCTTTGTAAATATAATTATTCAATGATACCGAAAAAACCTGAGATAATGGCCAGTTCTGACCCAAATAAAAGGCGATATAAATAACGACAAAGCTATCTATCAGCTGTGATACAAGGGTAGACATTGTCGCTCTTACCCATAGTTTACTACCCACACGAGTTCTTTTCATTCGCTGAAATATAGATACGTCTATGAGCTGTCCTATGACAAATGCAGATAAAGAACCAATAATAATATTATTACCTTGACCGAAAATCAAGGCGTAGGCTTTATTGAAATCTGGAATTCCATTTTCAATCTGCAGACTTATCCACCAATCTGCCGGAGATAAGTTTATAGCAGCATTCATTACTATGAAGGCATAAATAGAGATAGCTACAGCTAAATAGGTGAGAAATTGAACGCCTTTTTTACCATAGTAGTCATTGATAATATCCGTCAAAATAAAAACTACGGGCCATATTAGAACCCCAGCGGTATATTGTAAAGACATGGGCTGTCCCCACAAATTATAACTCCAATTGGGTAATCCTAAGGTTTTAGTTAACGAAAATATCTTAACTCCAACAAATTCAGCTAAAAGCACATTAGCTATAAAAATAGCACCAAGAATAATAAAAATTTTTACCTCTTTTCGCATAACTGAAATAAATTAGATCAATTGAACATAAATAATCAAACCCAAACAAATTTAGGAAATAGTTTTAAAAACAAGGTTAAAAGTCAATATTGGATGTTAAAAAGATTGTTTTTTTATACCCTCATTTAACTATTCGTAATGAATCGTTTAATATTTCTAGCATATATTTGCTTTTCAAAATAAATATCATTTATGCTTAAAATTAGTCTTGTATTAGGATTTTTATATCTAGGGTTACATGCCTTTGCACAAAATACCCCTACTGCATCTCCAACCACAGCCGAAGCTCCTATCGCTAAATCTTCAGAATCCAAAAAGGTAAAACTTTCTGAAGACGGTCATGATCATTTTATGTTTAACTTCACCATAGACAATGTCATCAATGGTAGTTCTGATTCCTTCTTTAAGTCCAATGTATTTAACCCGAATCTAGGATTTTACTTCTTATACGATTTGCCGTTAGGGAAAACTGGATTTAGTATAGCGCCTGGTGCTGGTTTTACATTTAGCAAAGTCAGTCTAGACGGAAAGACCTTAGTGCAGAATGCGCAAGGGACGTCCTTTATTCAAGCTAGCCAGCACCCAATATATGGCGCTGCTAGTACTAATACTTATGAAAGTTCAAGTTTTTATTCATCTTGGCTGGAGGTACCATTGGAGCTAAGATATATATCTAAACCTATAAATGGTAGAAGCCGAATTAAAGTAGCAGCAGGTATGCGCGCTGGCATTAATCTAACGACCAATTCAAAAATAAACTATTACGATAAAATTGTTCAAAGAGAATTGACAAATAAAGGAGGACCTTTTGATGAACTAGCATCGTTTAGATATGGCGCTACATTTCGAATAGGCTACGGCGCTATCAATCTCTTTGGCTATTATGGACTAAACCAAATGATTAAAGAAAATAGAAATTATAATAATTTAGATCTTAGACAATATTCTATTGGGATTTCGATCACAGGAATGTAGTAAAATTTATGAGACAATCAGCAACTAATGTCATGATGGTGCGCCCAGCATCATTTCAGTTTAATCATGAGACAGCGCAGTCGAATGAATTTCAGAATAATATCGAAGACTTAAGTCGCGAAGAAACCCTGCGTATAGCTCAGACTGAGTTTGATACTATGGTCACAGAGCTTACTAGCCATAAAATAAATGTGTTAGTCGTCCATGATACAATCAGTCCTGAAAAGCCAGATGCTATATTTCCCAATAACTGGATCAGCATGGGACAAGATGGTACTATGACTATTTTTCCTATGAAAACTAAAAATAGGCAATTAGAAAAGCGCAAGGACATTATAGAGTTTATTCGGGATAAATATCAAGTTCAAAAAGAAATGGACCTGAGTCATTACGAGGTCATGAATAAGGCACTAGAAGGCACAGGAAGTATAGTCTATGACCATATTCATAAAATAGCATATGGATGTCTATCTCCACGCACAGAACTCGATTTATTTACAGATTATTGTACCCAAATTGGGTATGAGGCTGTCAGCTTTCACTCCTTTGATACCCAAGGAACCCTCATCTACCACACTAATGTGGTCATGTGCATAGGGAGTGGATTTGTAGTGATAGGAATGGATACCATAACAGACCAAGAAGAAAGAGAAAAGCTCGAAGCTAAATTTAAGGCTTCGCAACTAGAGATTATTTATCTCACCAATGAGCAAATTTTACAGCATTTTGCAGGCAATATGCTACAGGTAGAAAACATGGCTGGAGAATTATTTTTAGTCATGAGTCAACGAGCATTTCAATCACTGACAGAAATACAAAAAATTCAAATAGAAAAATATGCTGCTATTTTGCCAGTGTCTATAGATCTTATAGAGAAAATAGGTGGAGGTAGTGCTCGATGTATGATGGCAGAAATATTTCTAGATAAAAAACATACTATATGAATACAGTATTTTGTAAGAGCGAGATAGATGCGCTAAAGAAAGTCATCATTCACTATCCAGATGATGGTATAGAGGTGGTAACTCCCAGTAATGCGCTAGAATATCTATACGATGATATTGTACATTTGCAAACCATGCGCGAAGAGCATCAGAAATTTATTGATATCCTTTCAGCCTTTATAGGGGAAGAAAATGTTTTAGATACTGAAGATCTTTTATTGGAGGTATTTGAAACGATTGATGAAAAGAACCGTGAGAAATTTTTCAACTATTTATTTGCTCAAGAGCGCTTATCTGAAGCCATCAAAGAAAAAATAAAGTCGTTATCCAATAAAGATTTGGTCTATACCTTGTTTACTGGCTTATTAGAAGAAACTGATGAATCTTTATTGACACCATTACCAAACTATGTCTTTACCAGAGATATAGCAGTCATGATAAAGGATCATTTACTCATCTGCAATCCATCGAAAAAAGCAAGAAATAGAGAAGGTGTCTTAACTCGTGTGATTTGTTATTTCCATCCATTATTTAAATCCTGTCAAGAAAATAATGATGAAAAAATCATTGATATGACAGAAGCTGGCGAAGACTGCACTATCGAAGGGGGCGATGTTATGGTATTTCAAGGCAATTATCTATTAGTGGGTTGCAGCGAACGCACTACACCAGAAGCTATTGAATATCTAAAGAAAAAATTATTCAATCAAGGGGTTATAGATAATGTAGTGCGAATAGTTATCCCAAAAGATAGAGCGTGCATGCATATCGACACCTTATTCACCCAAATCAGTAAGGAGGAATTTGTCATCTATGAAAATACATTAAAGTCCAACCTTATCAAGGTCACACAATTTAATAAAGATGGAAGTAGTAAGGAGTTTTCTACTTTAGAATCCTTCTTTCTATCTGCCAATCCTAATATGAAGTTTATTCTATGCGGGAATGGGAAGTATCCGTACGATGAGAGAGAGCAGTGGACAGATGGCTGTAACCTAGTAGCAATAAGAGATGGAGTTGCTATAGCCTATGATAGAAATGTAAAAACTGCAGAAGCTCTGTATGAATTAGGTTATGAAATAGTCAGCGGCAGAGATATAGCCAAGCAATGGAATTTTGGAGATTTTAATCCTGACAAGTATGAAAAAACAATTATAACTATTCCTTCAACGGAACTATCAAGAGCCAGAGGTGGACCCCATTGTATGACTTTCCCAATTCTTAGAGTTTAGATTAAACGTATTTATTTTGATAGTTATCCATTTCGTCTTAGGTCTTCTATATATAGGAATTCCTTTGATTTTTGTTTTGTACTATAGAACCTACTATATTGAACATTTAGAAGATAAATATGTATTCTTTCTTGGATTTTTACTCAAGATAATTGGGGCAACAGCAGCCGTATTAATTTATCTTCTTTATTATGGTGGTGGGGATACAACCGTTTATTTTGATTCTGGCAAATATCTTCTAGAATATGTAAGCGAAAATATAGGTCAGATTCCAGAAGTATTGTTTAGTTCTGATTTAAAAAATTATCAGGATATCGCATTTATTCAATTCGGAAAAAGAGTCAATTATTGGTATTCAAAACCCACCTATACGATAACGAAGATAGCTTTATTATTTAATTTTATCACATTAAACTCGTTCTATTTAACTTCAATCCTATGCAGCTATTTTTCTTTTTTTAGTTCATGGAAATTATACAGATTTATATTGAGTCATACAGCGCTCAATCGCACCCATGTAGGCTATGCAATATTCTTAATGCCATCAGTTATTTTCTGGGGTTCAGGCTTATTCAAAGACACCTTCACTTTAGCTGGATTATATTTATTAATAATTGGATTTGTGCAGTTTTTTGGATACAATAAAGTCAAACTTTACAACATTCTCTACATGATTATTGGAGTTTATCTTCTATATTCTATACGCAGTTTTTTCTTAATGGCGTCACTTCCATTTTTAATTATTTGGGTTCTCAGTATAAAATTTTATGCAATTCCTTCGTTTACAGTTAAATTTTTATTAAGGCCTATTTTTATTTGTTTAATGTGCCTTTCAGGATTTATGATGCTTAAAACTATAGGTCAAACATTTCAAGAACTTTCTTTTGAAAAATTAGTGGATAAATCAAAAGGCTTTCAAAGCTGGCATGCTGCACTCCAGGGTAGCACCTATTCCTTAGGCGACATTGATTATACTACTAGTGCGCTCGTAAGTAAAATTCCAGCTTCACTGGCCGTTACATTCTTTCGACCATTTTTATGGGAAGCTAATAAACCTATTATTCTATTAAGCGCCTTACAGAGTTTGTTTTTTCTTTTAACAACGATCTATCTTGTTTTAAAAATGCGCGTCATTTATTTTTTCATTTCATTTTTTAAATCCCCTCAAGCGATTGCACTTATGGGATTCAGTCTATTTTATGGCATGGTAGTAGGATTTACTAGTTATAATTTTGGTGCGCTGGACCGATATAAAATTCCAAGTCTGAGCACATATATGTTAGCCTTACTTTTTGTGCTAGATAAATACAATCATACTTTCAAAGCAGAAAACTAATGTCAAAAGGACGAGTAGTAGTAGGACTTTCAGGAGGCGTAGATAGCAGTGTAGCTGCAGCTTTGCTCATAGAGCAGGGCTATGAAGTCATCGCTGTATTTATGCGAAATTGGAATGATAGCTCTGTGGTTATAAATAATGAATGCCCGTGGATTGACGATAGTAATGATGCTCTATTAGTAGCCAATAAACTAGGTATTCCATTTCAGGTACTTGATTTATCCGACATCTATAAAACTAGAATTGTAGACTATATGCATGAAGAGTATGCGCGCGGGCGAACTCCAAATCCAGATATATTATGTAATCGAGAAATAAAATTCGATGTTTTTCTTGATGCTGCAATAAAACTAGGCGCACAATATGTAGCTACTGGTCACTATTGCAGAAAAGAAACGATGGAGAAAGATCAAAAAACTATTCAGAGACTACTGACTGGTGCTGATAGAAATAAAGACCAAAGCTATTTTCTATGTCAAGTGAATCAATACCAATTGTCCAAAGCTCTTTTTCCTATAGGCCACTTACAGAAATATGAAGTGAGAGAGATAGCTAAAAAATATGATTTAATCACAGCTGAAAAAAAAGATTCACAGGGATTGTGTTTTGTTGGTAAGGTAAAACTCCCTGTCTTTCTTCAAGAGCAGCTCAAGCCTAATTCTGGTAATATCATAGAAATTGATCCACAGCATCATTGTTTTCATTATGCAAATGCGGAACTAGATACCCTCTGCAATGACTATCAGCTAAAATCAAGTTTTGGAAAGATAATTGGACAGCACCAAGGTGTCCAGTTTTATACCATCGGCCAGAGAAAAGGACTGGGTATTGGGGGTGCCGAGTTACCTTTGTTTATAATAGATAAAGATTCAACACAGAATATAATTTACGTAGGTAAAGGGGACGATCACCCAGGTTTAAAAAGAAAGGGACTATGGATAGCAAATGAAGAAATACATTGGATAAGAGAAGATTTAGAACTAGCTATTGGTGAAGATAAAACCTATCTGCTCAGGATTCGATATCGACAAGAACTATGCAAAGCGAAATTATTTAGAAGGGATTCTGGACTTTACATTATATTTGAAGAATGGATGCATAGCATAGCTAGTGGTCAATTCGCAGCATGGTATGATGGCGGTGAGTTGGTAGGAAGCGGTGTCATCCATTAGAAAGAATCAATAGTCTTCACTCCCATGGAACGCATAAATTTTGAGCTTTATGACATTGAAAATGAGAAAAAACTCATCTCCAAGGAATATAGACGTTTACTCAGAATATTAAAAAATCGACTCAATCCCAGTTCTAAAAAAAGTCTGCGTCATGCATTTGATCTGGCGGTGGATGCGCATAGTAAGACACGACGAAAGTCAGGCGAGTTATATATATTTCATCCGATAGCGGTAGCAAACATAGTAACAGAAGAAATTGGGTTAGGCGTTACCTCGGCTATCTGCGCACTGCTGCACGATACCGTAGAAGATACAGATTTGACTATAGAAGAAATTCAAATTTCTCTAGGAACTGAAGTCGCTAAAATCGTTGAAGGACTTACTAAGATTTCCAATATTATAGACACAAGTTCTTCTATGCAAATAGAGAACTATAAAAAGCTAATAGTTACCCTAGCCGAAGATGTAAGAGTCATACTCATAAAAATAGCTGATAGACTGCACAATATGCGCACTATGGATGCAATGTCGCCGGATAAGCAAAAGAAAATAGCTTCCGAGACTCTATTTCTTTATGGACCCTTAGCCAATCGTATAGGCCTCCATGCTATCAAATCAGAACTAGAAGATTTATCATTAAAATACCTTGAGCCCAAAGAGTATAGAGATATAGCCTTAAAATTAAAAGAAACTAAACGACAACGCACTAAGCAGATCCATGAATTTATTCAACCCATCGAAGAACAATTAAGTCAACTTGGGTATAAATTTAAAATATACGGTCGACCTAAATCTATCTATTCTATTTGGAATAAGATTCATAAAAAAGGCGTTCCCTTTGAAGAAGTATTTGATTTATTGGCTATTCGTATTATTCTGGATGTTCCGATAGAGAAAGAAAAGCAAGAATGTTGGAATGTTTATTCTATTATCACAGAAAATTACATTCCATCCTCAGAGCGACTCAGAGATTGGATATCTAAACCCAAATCAAATGGTTATGAAGCTCTGCATACTACCGTAATGGGGCCTGGCGGTAAATTCATCGAAGTACAAATTCGTACTGCAAGAATGGATGAAGTAGCCGAACGCGGCATAGCAGCGCATCTTTTTTATAAAGAAGGCAAAATGGGAATTGAGAAAAATCCAGTAGATGAATGGTTGAAAAGAATAGCTGAAAAATTAAAACAGTCTACCGATAGCGCGCTAGATCTGGTTGATGATTTCAAACTAGACCTTTATAACGAAGAAATTTATGTTTTTACTCCTAAAGGAGAATTAAAAATGATGCCCAATGGTAGTACGATTCTTGATTTTGCCTTTGAGATTCACTCTGGACTCGGTAGAAAGTGCATTGGAGCTAAAGTAAATCATAAACTAGTTCCTATATCGCATAAAATAGAAAATGGAACGCAGATAGAAATTCTGACTAGTGCCAAGCAGAGACCAAATGATGACTGGCTCAATATAGCTAATACCTCGAAGGCTAAATCCGCTATTAAAAACTCTCTAAAATCTGAAATTCGAGCGGAAGCAGCCTTAGGAAAGGAAATTTTATTAAGGAAACTCTCTGCAATTAATGCAGATTACAACCAAGAAAATCTGCAAATCTTAATTAATCATTATAAAAAGACCAATCATCTTAGTTTTCTATGTGATGTTAAAAATGAAAATATAAATCTGCAAGATCTCAAAAAATTTAAGATAATAGCAGGTCAAATCAAACTAGATAAACCCAAAAAAACTAAGGAGTCAGAAAGCAACATCTCAGACCAAGATGTCATTCAAAAAGTAAAAGAAACGCTTAAGCACAATGCTGACCTCCTAATCATGGGAGAGGATAGCTCGAAAATAAAATATAGTTATGCATCCTGCTGCAATCCTATCCCAGGTGACGATGTTTTTGGATTCATCACTATCAATGATGGTGTAAAAATACACAGAATCAACTGCCCTAATGCAGTGCAACTAATGAGTAAATATAATTACCGTATAGTAAGAACCAAATGGAGTCAATCTAAAGAAATAGCCTTCCTCACAGGATTTAAAATAAGTGGTATAGACGGACTAGGCTTGATCAATAAATTGACGAAAATCATTTCAGAAGATTATAATGTCAATATCCGCTCCATATCAATAGAAAGTGAAGAGGGCATCTTTGAAGGTATAGTCAAGCTTTACGTCAATGATATAGAACAACTAGAAACACTCATTAATAATATTAAAACATTAGACGGAGTCATAGATATTAAACGAATCGAAGAATAAAAAAAGGCACAAAACAACAGGTTTCGTGCCTTTCGCAAGTACCTCGGGCGGGACTTGAACCCGCACGGACATTACTGCCCACAGGATTTTAAGTCCTGCGTGTCTACCAATTCCACCACCAAGGTTTTTCCTAACAATTGGAAAGAGAGCGAAAGACGAGACTCGAACTCGCGACCCCAACCTTGGCAAGGTTGTGCTCTACCAACTGAGCTACTTTCGCATTTTATCATAGAATGATAAAAAATGGAATACAAATATAAAAGTTTTTTTCAATTTGCATTACATAAAATCAAATGAGGTCGAGAGCGGATTCGAACCGCTGTACGAGGTTTTGCAGACCTCTGCCTAGCCGCTCGGCCACCCGACCATTACCTACAAAGAACACTCCCATTTAAAAACAGGACTGCAAATATAAAACTTTTCAATAATTCAGTTTTGTTTTTTTACTTTTGTAGACTATTTTAGTTTTCACTTAAATTTACTACCTAAGAATTTATGCAAGATATTTTCCCTCAACGAATTAAAATGATTCAAGGAGTGACAATTTTCTTTGCATTTCTCTTTCTTATAAATCTTTTCTATATACAACTGATAGATACAAAGTATAAAATCAAAGCAAAAGATAATGCAATAAAAGAACTTATAGAGTATCCATCGCGAGGGTTAATATATGATAGAAACAATAAATTGATTGTTCATAATACAAATCAATTTGAAATCATGGTCACCAATGCAGAGGTCGACGCTAACCTTGATACTAACCAACTATGCAAGGACCTTTCAATTACCCCTGACTATTTCCTTGAATCCATGAAAAAAGCAAGAAAGGCTTCTCGATACAGACCTTATGTTTTTCTTAAATACGTGGACGATTCCAATTATCAGCGTTTTCAAGAACATATATTCAAATACAAAGGTTTCTTTGGACAGACTCGGTTTGTCAGAGAATATCCATATGCCAATGGAGCCCTTCTCTTCGGAGACGTAGGAGAGATTGATTCCTCCCAAATCAAAGAATATGCAGACACTTATACATACCTAAGCGGAGACTATATAGGTAAAAACGGGATAGAAGTCTATTATGAAGACCTTCTAAGAGGTCAACGTGGTATAAGAACAGTGGTAGTAGATGCACTAAATAGAGTCAAAGGAAGCTACGCCAATGGCGAAAGCGACAAAGAGCCTAACGCTGGCAAGAATCTGCAAGCTTCTATAGATATAGATCTTCAAACTTTAGGAGAAGAACTACTTACAAATAAACGTGGGAGTATAATAGCCATAGAACCTTCTTCTGGAGAGATTTTAGCACTTTGCAATGGGCCAACCTATGATCCGAATCTACTCACAGGCGGCAGTAGGAATAAATATTACCCAAAACTATTACTAAACAAAAACAAACCACTATACAATAGGGCTATTCAAGGTCTATATCCTCCAGGATCTACATTTAAAGCCCCTTCAGCATTAGTAGCATTGCAAATGGGCGCCATAAATCCGAATTTTGCTTATTATTGTCCTGGATATTACCCTATAGGTAAAAAGAGCCTCAAATGCTCTCATAGACATGCACCTTGCAGAAATATTGAAGAAGGATTGACTCAGTCATGCAACCCTTATTTTTGTCAGGTGTTTAGAGGATCAATTGAAGTGAGTAATTCTAAAAGGTTTCAAAAAGATTATGATCGTTGGTATAAGAATATTTGTCGATTTGGATATAGAAGAAAGTTAGGAATAGATCTTAAAAATGAAAAACGAGGCAATGTGCCCGATACTGCTTATTACAATAGGATTTACAAAAACCAGTGGCGTGCTACCACTGTGATATCATTAGGAATAGGCCAGGGAGAAATACTTGCTACACCATTGCAAATGGCTAACTCCTATTGTGTTATAGCCAACAAAGGATATTACATAACTCCACATGTTATCAAAGGCATTGAGGCCAATGGGAAATTTAAACCGAATACCGCTAAAAAAATCAAAGTTAATGTACCGATAGATAAATTATATTTTGATAGGGTAACTGATGGACTAGAAATGGTAGTTCAAGCAGGTACTGCGCGTGCATCTAAAATTGAGGGGATAGCGCTTTGCGGTAAGACAGGAACGGCACAAAATCCCCATGGTGAAGACCACTCTATTTTTGTAGGATTTGCGCCTAAAGTAAATCCTAAAATAGTCATAGCATGTATCGTCGAAAACGGAGGTGGTGGCGGTGGCTTGGCGGCTCCTATCGTATCTCTTATGGCAGAGCGTTACCTTAAAGACAGTTTACCTCCTGCTAGCTTGAATAAGTATAGTAGTATTAAAAATAGACACCTCATCAATTTTCAGATAGACGAATAAGTATGGCTAAAAGTCCTTCCATTTTCAATAAATTAGACTGGCCATTGTTAATGACCTTTCTCATTCTTATGTTAATAGGTCTCATCACCATCTATGCAGCAGGATATAATCCAGAGCACCCTAAGATTTACGATTTATCTCAAACGTATGGAAAGCAGCTAATCTGGATAGGCATCTGTCTAATACTCGGATTCATTATTATCAATATGAGTTCGAAGGTATTTAGCGTTTTTGCTTATGCCTATTATGGTATCATTTTATTACTCCTCGTAGTTGTATTATTTATAGCTAAGGAAGTCAATGGCGCTAAAGCATGGATAGACCTTGGTTTCTTCAGACTTCAACCGTCCGAATTTGCTAAGTTTACAACCTGTCTAGCATTAGCGTACTATATCAGCGAGCTTGAAACTAATTTAGCCTATACTAAAAAACTGATGATGGCCTTAGGTATTATCATAATACCCTTTATCCTCATTCTAGCCCAGCACGATATGGGTTCGGCCTTAGTCTTCTTATCTTTTGCCTTTTTGCTCAATCGATTTGGAATGTCAGACTATATAATATTTACTGGCTTTTTTGTTATCATTATTTCCATTTTATCTCTACTACTATCTCCTGTCTATCTGATTCTCAGTATGATTATTTTAGTGATCATCATTGCCTTCTTCAATAGAAAAAGTAAAGATTTGGATAAATATATTATTGCAGGTGTGGCTATCACTAGTTTTGTCGCCGTCTACAGTATATCTATAGATCTAGTTATGGACAAACTAGATAAACACCAAAAAGATCGAATCAATGTACTAGTAGGTAAAGGAGGTAATGACTGGAATGTAAGACAAAGTAAAATAGCATTAGGAGCAGGACAGTTTAGCGGTAAAGGATTTTTAAAAGGAACTCAATCCAAAATGAATTTTTTACCAGCTAAAGAAACTGATTTTATCTTCTGCACTATAGGAGAAGAATGGGGATTTCTGGGCTGTGGACTAGTTATCGGTCTATATGTTTTTCTAATGATGAGAATCCTCTATTTGTCTGAAAAGCACAGCTCGAAATTCTCTAAGGTCTATGGTTATGCTATCGTGTGTGTGCTTATGATGCATTTTATCATTAATATAGGGATGACCATAGGACTAGTGCCCGTCATAGGTATTCCCTTGCCAGCGCTGAGTTATGGAGGTTCATCACTTTTATCTTTTTCTGTTATGATTTTTGCATTCATTCGTATGGATAGTGAGCGTTGGATATATACAGATTAACTTATAAAGCTCTAAATAACTAAATTTTCAACTAACAAATATGCTATTCATTAAAGACGTCAAAGGCAAAGGAAGAGGAGTATTTACCGATGAACTCATCAAAAAAGGAGAATTGATAGAGATCTGTCCTATGATAGTAATGCCTGCTAAAGACAGAAAATTTATAGATCAAACCAAAATATTTAACTACTATTTTCTATGGGGCGACACCCATAAGCAGAGTGCCATTGCGCTAGGTTACGGCTCATTATACAATCACAGTCGTGCTGCTAATGCAGATTACGAGAGCTACTATGAAGAGGAAGAAATTCACATCATAGCTTATAAAGATATTCAGGCTGGGGAAGAAGTCACAATCAACTACAACAACGATCCTAATTCACAGACGCCGATGTGGTTTGAAAAAGGTTAAGACTTATCCACTTTAGGCATAAAGATAGATGGACCTTGCGGCAAATCTAGCATCAGCTGCATACTCAATCTTCGAATAGCTTGACTGGTATAGAGAATATGGAAAACCCAAGGAAACCAATAGAGCGGTAAGAATATGAGCTGGTTAAGATACATCGCAATGACAAAGACCAGACTCGAAAACAATTGAAAATTTAAAAACTCAACCATCAAACTATAAAAAGCGGGTGAGCTTGCAGGGCGCTTTTTAAAAAACCACCATAGACTAGGTATGATAAAAAATAAATAAGAAAGTGAGAAAAGTAAAATCGCATTTCTTTTCTCCTCAGCATCTAGACTTAATCGCAGATTAGTAGGGTATGTCGGCAAAATGTTATCCACAGACTTCACTTTGATTGGCTTTGCTATTTCTGTAACAGGCTGACCAATAGTTTTTAAATCTAAACCTCCAAAGGTACCACTCGTCATCATGAGATAAACAGGATTTAAAGCAGCTTTCTGATTCAAAAAATTTTCTAAGTCAGAGATATCTGTATATAAAATCAAATCATCCCGATGAAAATGCTTTCGAATGACCCCTTCAGTGAATAATACACTCCCCTTTTTATCTATAACCTTTTTATCTATAAATACTATAGCAGTATCCGCAGCGTTCATAGTATCTTGGTATTGTGGTAGAAATTCTTCTGTAAGCGCACTATAGGTATGCATCTCAAAACAAGCCAAAAGATGTCTCGTAGGGTAATTTTCCTTCACCGCATCTATGGTGGCTCTCAATTTACTAGGCGAATGCGCAAAATCTTTAAAAATGACGCGATCCTTCTCTTCTATGATTTTCTCCAATCGACGACCCGCGCCATTAAAGCTCTGGATAGCTTTCCAAAAATTCGATTCAGACATACCCAGCTCTTCGCAGACATACTTTGCTGCTTGTACATTCTCCATATTATGCCGACCTATCACGCAGAGCGGTACAATCTCATTATCCACTTTCGCAGTAAAAATTTCATCCTTTACCAAATAGTCTATAGCCTTATAGCTTTTCATCTCGATATCGCTTCGAAGATTCTGCACAATAGAGGCTACCTTTTCGTCCGCATAGTAAAGTAATGTTCCGCCTGTCTCCATACTGTGAACTAGTTTGGCAAACTGTGCATTGTATATCTCCTCCGTCTTAAATACATTAATATGGTCCCACTCTATACCACTAATAGTAGCGATATGAGCTTTGTAATAGATAAATTTTGGCTCTTTATTGATAGGACTAGCCAGATACTCATCTCCTTCTATCACTATGATAGGAGCATCACTGAGCCTTACACTATAGTCAAAGCCTGCTACAGAACTTCCCACTAGATAATCAAAATCAATTTTCTGCTCCTTCAGACAATGCATGACCATAGACGTAATACTCGTTTTACCATGACTGCCAGCTATGACGGCGCGTTTTTTATTCAAACTATTTTCATAAATAAATTCAGGAAATGAGAGCACCTTTAATCCCAATTCCATAGCCCTAGCAAGCTCTGGGTTATCAAACCTCGCATGCATACCCAGAATGACCATATCTATATCAGGTGTGATAGATTTAGCGAAAAATCCTTCCTTTTCTGGCAGTATACCCGCTTCTAATAACCGGGACCGCGAAGGTTCTTGTATGACATCATCTGATCCCGTGACCTGATGACCCTTTCGAGCCGATGTAATGGCTATCTGATGCATGATAGCACCGCCTATAGCTATGAGATGAATACGCATTGGTTAGTTTTAAAGCAAAGGTAAAAAACTATCATTCAACTGAATGAAAAAACCAAAAGAAGAATTAAGTGAGTTGGCCACGAATTCACGAATTAATTTTTGATTTTACAGTTTTCTATTAGATGATTCTCTCAATGAGGACTCAGCGTATTTCATTTATTCTATTTTTAATCTTTCTATTAATATAGTCCTCGGAGTCTCTTGCAGCAGAATCCGAAGGAGAGAGAAATAAAATTGAACAATATCTATAGCGGGATTAAACCCAACTAAATCATATAGTTCGCCGCTTCGCGTCTTTTAATAATTAATTTGGGTTAAATAAGCCTATTAAAGGAACTTATTCATCTCTTCAAATTGTTAATGATAATATTGAAGCTCACTCATTTAATTATCCTGAAACATATACCGACCAATGAAACTAATCGCTATTTTATTCTCCTTCCTTTTTTTAAACTGTCAATCAAATTCCAATCAAACAAATATGTCGGAAACAACTAATAGTGAAGAAAAAATAAATCCTAAATCTATCCATTCATTGAGTATTATAGGGGTCGATGGAAATACAATTAATCTAGCAGATTTTAAAGGTAAAAAAATACTTATCGTCAATACAGCTTCTGAATGTGGATATACTCCTCAGTATGCTCAGTTAGAAGAACTATACAATGTACAAAAAGAGAAATTAGTAATTATCGGTATACCTACAAATGATTTTGGGGGTCAAGAGCCTGGTTCTAATGAAGAAATAAAGAATTTTTGTCAGAAAAACTATGGTGTAAGCTTTATCATGACTTCTAAACTATCTACAAAAGGTCCTGAAATAGCATCTATTTTTAATTTTTTATGTAATAAAACTGAGAATGGAGTTTCCAATGCTAAAATCGATTGGAATTTTAATAAATTCTTGATAGACGAAAATGGGTTTTGGCTAACTTATTTTCCAAGTAATGTATCTCCAGTATCGGATGAGATTATATCCAAATTATAAAAATTAGTTACGATATAATGAGCGAAGTAAATCCTCACGATTTTAAAAATAATTTATTTTCCATAGGTTGGAAATTTAGACAATATGAAGCTCCCGAACTTAGTGATTTCGATCGATTATTTGATATATTCAAAGAATTATTGATACATACCTCGGGCGATTTTGATGAAACTATAAGTTGGATGAGAATCCTAGACAAGGAATACGAATTTACTACTCCTGAATATTCTATTGATGATTTCGTAGAAGATTTATTAAAACGTCAGTATGTCAAACCCAAATCTGGCACTTCAGGCGATGGCGAAGGAATGGGATTGACCGGAAAAATGGAACGCACACTCCGTCAGCATGCCTTGGAGCAAATATTTGGCTCACTCAAGCGCTCTGGTGCAGGAAATCATAGTACCAATCATTCAGGCGCTGGGGACGAATCATCCGGAGATCATCGCGCATTTCAATTTGGGGATGCTATTGATAAAATCGCGATGACTGAATCACTTAAAAATGCGCAAAAAAATCATAACGGGGACGATTGGCAGCTGGATGAAAATGATTTAGTGATTGAAGAAAATTACTTCAAGGCACAAATGAGCACAGTACTTATGATTGATATCAGTCATAGTATGATTTTGTATGGAGAAGATCGTATCACTCCTGCAAAAAAAGTGGCCATGGCACTTTCAGAACTCATTGCTACTAGATATCCTAAAGATACGCTAGATATTATCGTTTTCGGAAATGATGCCTGGTCTATCGAAGTAAAAGATCTACCTTATTTGCAAGTAGGTCCTTTTCATACCAATACGGTAGCTGGTCTTCAGCTTGCTATGGATATTCTTCGTCGCAAGAAAAACACCAATAAACAGATATTTATGATTACCGATGGGAAGCCAAGCTGTGTCATAGAGCATAATGGAGAATATTACAAAAACAGCAATGGTCTAGATGAATATATAGTAGATCAATGCTATAGTATGGCCCAACGAGCGCGAAGGCTGCATATACCAATTACAACATTTATGATAGCTCAGGACTCTTATCTGCAGCAGTTTGTAGATGAATTTACCGCAGCCAACGGTGGTAAGGCCATCTATACAGGAATCAATGGATTGGGCGATATGATCTTCACTGATTATGAAAAAAATAGACGAAAACGATTAAATTAAATACTTCATAAACTTTACAATTTTATATTTCAATGCAAGTCCCGACTATCAAAACTTTTGGAGAATTAAAAAAAGCCAAGTATCAAGTCAAATCTATCAAGCAAGAATTAAAAGATAATCTAGTCGCTATCTTGAGCGCTGGAAAAAATCCTTTTCCTAATATTCATGGCTATCAGCATACGGTAATTCCAGAATTGGAGCGAGCTATTTTATCTAAGCACAATATTAATTTATTGGGACTCAGAGGTCAGGCAAAAACTAAAATCGCTCGATTGATGATCGATTTGCTCGATGAATATGTACCTTTAATTGAAGGATCGGAGGTTATGGATAATCCATTCCAGCCTATGTCATATTATGGAAAGCAACAAATCGAAACTTTAGGCGATAAAACACCAATTTCTTGGATACATAGATCTGAGCGATTTTCAGAAAAATTGGCAACTCCTGATGTCACTGTTTCTGATCTTATCGGCGATGTAGATCCTATCAAAGCAGTCAATCACAAACTGACCTATGCTGATGAACGCGTCATTCACTTCGGTATGATACCACGAGCGAATCGTTGTATTTTCGTTATCAATGAATTGCCCGATTTACAAGCTCGTATTCAAGTTTCGTTATTTAATATTCTCCAAGAAGGGGATGTTCAGATTCGAGGAT
>Ga0208082_1000016_pt1 | contig 46497 bp, 42 predicted proteins | sample LakMenE09Jun09ns_FD_150683 | JGI IMG/M metagenome (GOLD analysis project Ga0208082, IMG submission 150683) | Freshwater microbial communities from Lake Mendota, WI - 09JUN2009 deep hole epilimnion ns (SPAdes) | ecosystem: Environmental > Aquatic > Freshwater > Lake > Epilimnion/Euphotic zone ... | reverse complement strand
CCGTTATGCGGGCACACTAAGTACCCCCATAAACGGGGTTATTGATATTGACTTTCTCGGCACACTGTTGAGTTCTCAAGTTGCAGGCGCGCATCAAATCGGCTCTCCCGAGCTTTCTTTGCGGCTTTGTCTTAACTCGTCTCGCTGGACTAAAAACCCAATTGGGCCTTCAGGGTCTAAACCGACCTAAATGCGAGAAAAGCAGTAAATCCAACCTTGTGGTTTTACAGCGACAATTACCTAACTTACTAGATGAAATTTTGGAGGGCAATATCAGCCCCCTATTTCTACCCCAGCCATAACTTTTTTACCTCTACGCACAACCAGAAGACTGCCATGAATTAAGTCTGATTTGTTCGGTTTCCAGTTCAAATCTGAGATCCTTTCATTATTTATATACGCTCCGCCTTCTTCAACAGTTCTCTTAGCGGCACTTTTCGAATCACATAATTTCGTTTGTTGCAGAATTTCCAAAATATTTGGTAAGTCATCAATAGTTTTTACCTTTACTAATCCAGCTTCACTAAGTGCAGCAATTAAAATATCCTTTTCAATGTTTGCTAATTCACCCTGTCCAAACAAAGCTTGGGATGCCAATATAACTTGATCACAATGCTGCTTACTATGAACCAAAGTTGTTAACTCTGCTGCCAGAAACTTTTGAGCTTCTCTATTTGCTGCATCATTCTTAACCTTATCGATTAAATCTTCAATCTTTTCTTTAGTTGCAAAGCTAAAATACTTTAATAATGTTGCAATATCTCTATCATCTGTGTTTAACCAGAATTGATAGAAAGCGTAAGCTGATGTTAAATCCTCAGATAACCAAATAGTTCCAGCTTCGGTTTTACCAAATTTAGTTCCATCGGCTTTTACCATGAGTGGTGTTGTTAAAGCATGAACCGTTTTTGATTCAACTCGTCTAACTAGATCAACTCCGGCTGTAATGTTTCCCCATTGATCACTTCCTCCGGTTTGGAGAACGCAATCATATTTTCTATTTAATTCTAGATAATCATTTGCTTGCAGCAATGCGTAGGAAAATTCGGTGTAAGAGATACCTGAAGTGTTTAATCTTGCAGAGACCGCGTCTCTTTCCAGCATTCTATTTATGCTGAAATGTTTTCCAAGATCTCTTAATAAAGAAATGGCATCTAACTTAGAAGTCCAATCAAAATTGTTCACCACATCACATTTATTGGCGCCAAAGAAATCAAAATACTTTATCAACTGTTTGGCAATGTTTTCTGTCCAAGTGATTACTATTTCTTCTTCGTTAAGATTTCTCTCACCAGTTTCTTTTGGATCCCCGATGAGCCCAGTTGCGCCACCAACTAAGGCAAGGGGTTTATGTCCTGCCATTTGAAGTCTTTTAGCAAGAAGAATTTGCATTAAATTTCCAAGATGCAAACTTGGTGCTGTGGGATCAAAACCGATGTAGAAAGTAATAGACTTATTGTTTAACAAATCAGAAAGAACTTTTTCATCAGTACTTTGGGCAATTAATCCACGCCACTGCAAATCCTGCCAAAGATTACTCATGAAAGCTCCGGTACTGGGTTGTGATTGGCCCATTTGTTTAATACTGAAATTTTTTCATTAATTCTACTGATTTGATTTTTAACACTAGACGGAGAAGTGCCTGAATAACTAGATCTTGCTCCTAAAGCGGCCTGTAAAGTCAACACCTTCAATACATCATCTTCTAAATAGTTAGACACAGATTTCAAATCAGTAGCCGATAATTCATGAACTTCTATTTTCTTAGATTCAGCTAATTTTACGCACTTGCCACTTATCTCGTGTGCATCTTTGAATGAGATATCTTTCTTCACTAAATAATCAGCAATCTCGGTTGCTAATGAATGTCCAGTCACAGCATTTTCTTCTAATTTTTTAGAATCAAATTTCATGGTTTTAACCATTCCTGTGAATGCAGGCAGTAACAACATTAAAGTGTCATGGGAATCAAATACCGGTTCTTTATCCTCTTGTAAATCCCTGTTGTAAGCAAATGGCAAACCTTTTAAGGTCACTAATAATCCAGTTAAATTACCAACAAGTCTCCCGCTTTTTCCACGCGCTAGCTCTGCAGCATCAGGATTCTTTTTCTGTGGCATTATTGATGATCCTGTTGAGTATTGATCATCCAATGTGGCATAACCAAATTCAGTTGATGTTAAAAGTATTATTTCTTCAGCAAATTTTGACAAATGTATACCAACTAGAGAACAAATAAACAGATACTCTGCTGCAAAATCTCTATCTGAAACTGCATCTATGGAGTTTTCACTTGGTCTAGAAAAACCTAGTTGGTTTGCAACCCACATGGAATCAATTACCAATGCTGATCCGGCTAGGGCTCCTGCGCCAAGTGGACAAGTATCAACTCTGACATCCCAATCTGTAAATCTCTCTACATCTCTAACTAGAGCTTGTGCATGTTTTGCCAGTTCATGTCCCAAAGTCACAGGCTGAGCATGTTGCAAGTGAGTAAATCCAGGCGAAGCCTTGTCATAGTGATTTTGAGCTTGCTCATTTATAGCTTTACACAACTCAATTAGTTCTTGGCAAATTATTCTGCTTGATCCCCTTAGAAACAGTTTAAAATCAGTTACCGCTTGATCATTTCTGCTTCTGCCGGCCCTAATTTTGCCACCGATATCGCCTACTTTGGCAATTATCATTCTTTCAATTGCTGTGTGAACATCTTCATCGCTGTTTTCAGGTAAGGATTGTCCTGCACTTATCTCTTTGTTAATTTCTTTTATTGCTTTTCTGATTTCTTTTGTTTCAGCATCATTTATAAGTTTTACTTTGTTCAAAGCTTGAACATGAACATCTGTTTGCAATAAGTCAAATATGGCAAGACGCCAATCAAAATGTGTTGATTTTGAAAGATTTGCCATTGACGAGGCGGTGTCTTTTTCAAAACGACCGCCCCATAACTTATTTGAATTATTCATCTATTTACTCTTACGATCCCTGTCTGCTGCGATCTTGGATGTCATACCAAAGATTTCAATAAAACCTTTAGCCCATGATTGATCGTAAGTGTCCTCAGAGTCATATGTTGCAAGGTCATATCGATAAAGAGATTCAGCACTCTTTCTTCCAGTTACTACGGCTTTGCCAGCATGAAGTCTCATTCGAATGTCACCACTGACATGCTTTTGAGTTTCATCAATAAATACATCAAGTGCTTGTCTAAGTGGGGAAAACCATAATCCGTCATAAACAAGTTCACCCCATCTTTGTTCGACTCCACGTTTAAATCTGGATAATTCTCTCTCCAAACAAACATTCTCTAATTCTTGATGCGCAGTTATCAACGCAATAGCACCAGGTGCTTCATAAACTTCACGACTTTTAATTCCAACCAACCTGTCTTCGACCATGTCAATTCTGCCCACACCTTGTGCACCTGCTCGTTTGTTCATAATTTCAATGGCCTGCAACATGGTTACAGCTTGTCCATCAATATGAGTAGGCAAACCTTTTTTGAAAGTGATGAGAACTTCATCAGCATCTCTTTTTTCAGCAGGATTTTTTGTGTATGCATAGATATCTTCGATTGGTTCATTCCAGATATCTTCTAGGAATCCAGTTTCAATTGCTCTTCCCCAGACATTTTGGTCAATGCTGTAAGGGTTTTTCTTATTTACATCAATGGGAAGATTCTTTTCGCCCGCAAAAATAATTGCTTTGTCACGAGTCATACCTGAATCTCTGACTGGAGCAAAAACCTTTAGATCAGGATCAAGAGCGGCAATACTAACTTCGAAACGAACTTGATCATTACCTTTTCCTGTGCAACCATGACCAACCATGTAGGCATCATGTTTCTTTGCTGCTTCTACTAAGTATTTCGAGATAATCGGACGTGACAAACTAGAAACAAGTGGATATCTGTCCATATAGAGCGCGTTGGCCTTTAATGCTGGTGCGCAATATTCATTAGCAAATTCTTCTCTTAAGTCCAAGACTTCGGCAGCAACAGCTCCACAATCCAGGGCTCGTTGTTTTATTACATTCATGTCTTCTCCACCTTGGCCAACATCGGCGGCCACAGCAACGACTTCTGCTCCTGTTTTGTCTTTAATCCATTCGATGGCGACAGATGTGTCAAGACCACCTGAGTACGCTAATACAACTTTTTTTCCCACTTGTTCCTCTTTCTTGTGTTCAATCTCAGCCTATCTGCGAAATTGAACGTATTCCCATATTTGGCTTGCGACGGACTCTCCGTCTTTTAATCCTTTGGTTATTACCAAAACAGTGTTGTCACCGGCAATAGTTCCGATGACATTCTTTAATGTTGCGTGATCGATGATTGATGCCACAAATTGAGCTGCTCCTGCTGGAGTGTGAATTATGGCCAGGTTTGCTGAATGATCAACCCCAACAACTAAATCACTAGCTAATTTCTCGAGACGGTTTCTGGCCAGACCTGAATCACTTATTCGATCTGGATCAGATTCAGGGATCAAATACTTTGATTGACCATTGTTGTCGTCAGTTTTTATCGCGCCAAGATCATCTAGATCTCTAGACAAGGTTGTTTGCGTGACTTCGAATCCTTTTTTCTTCAATTCAAGTAAAAGTTCATTTTGTGAAGCAATACTTTTGTTTGCCAATATTTCTTGAATGAGATGTTGTCTGGCAGTTCTTGATTCGGCATACTTCATGAGTTACTACCACTTTTCTTAACATTCTTTATTGCATCATCAATGATTTCGGAGCATCTCTTAACTTGTTCGATATTGACGATTAAAGCTGGAGCTAATCTAAGAGTCTTTTCGTTGACAGCATTTAGAAGCAATCCCATTTTTCTGCATTCCAATTCGACATCTTTGGCAGCCAATTCTGTTAACTCAACGCCTAACAATAATCCCCTACCTCTTACTTCTGTTACTCCTTCAATTTGATTGATCAATTTGATTAGCAGCTCACCCATATTCAAAGAATTTTCTAAAAGATTTTCTTTCTCAATCACGTCAATCGTTGCTAACGCAGCACTTGCTACAACAGGATTACCGCCAAAAGTTGACCCATGTTGTCCTGGTTCAAATAGTTCTTTTGCATCACCGGTAACTAAAATCGCGCCCATTGGTAAGCCTCCACCTAAGGCTTTAGCAAGTGTTACAACATCTGGGGTAATTCCTGCATTTTCATATCCAAACCACTGACCGGTTCGACCCAATCCAGTTTGCACCTCGTCCATAACCAGAAGAGATTTTGTTTTGATGGTTTTTGCTCTCACCGCTTTGAGAAATTCGTTAGTACAAGGTGTAACTCCGCCTTCACCTTGGATGGATTCTAAAAACACAGCTGCGGTTTTTCTTTTTATTTTTCTGACTCCAGATTTGGAATTGATATCTATGAACTGAACGTCACTTAAGAGTGGTTTAAATGGTTTTTGTTTAGCCAATTGACCAGTAATACTTAGCGATCCCATTGTTCTTCCATGAAAAGAGTTATTTGCTGCGATCAGACTTTTTTTACCTGTTCTCCTACTTAATTTGATAGCTGCTTCGTTGGCCTCTGCTCCTGAATTACAAAAGAAAACTTTTGCATCAAGATTTGATATTGCTATAAGTTTTTCGGCAAGATTTATGGCCGGTTCATTAGCATAAAAGTTACTTGTGTGTGAGAGTTTTCTTATTTGTTTACTTACCGCATCAATTACTGCTGGATGGGCATGACCTAAAGCGTTAACTGCTATTCCAGAAAGGAAATCTAGGTAAATATTTCCCTGAGAATCTTTTACTACAACTCCTTCACCTTCAACTAATTCAATAGTTGGGGTGCCGTAGTTGTTAAGGAAAATGTTATTCCAATTAAAGGAGGTCATTCTTTGTCCATACTTTCGATGACCATGGTTCCTGTTCCTGAATCTGTGAAGACTTCAACCAATAAAGCGTGAGCCTCGCGACCATCAATAACGTGTGCTCTAGATACTCCTGAGGTAACTGCATGAAGGCAGGCTTGCATTTTTGGTTTCATTCCTTCATCAAGTGAGGGCATTATCTTTCTTAAACTATTCAAATCAATTGTGGCAATTAAACTTTTTTCATCTGGATACTTCTCCATAAGCCCCACAACATCGGTAAGGATAACAATTTTTTGGGCTTTTATGGCACTAGCAATAGCTGCTGCAGCGGTATCCGCATTTACGTTATAGGTTTTTTGATCAATACCTACTCCAAGAGTTGAGATTACTGGAATTTGACCTGATTCAAGAACATCAATTATTTGCTTAACATCAACTTTCTTTACATCACCAACTAGGCCTATATCGATCTTCTCATTTCCATTTTCAACATAGAATTTCTCTACTAATAACAAAGAGTTTTCGTCCCCACTCATACCAACACCGAGTTTGGCATTTTCATTTATATTTGCAATTAATTCTTTCTGAATGTCATTAACAAGCACATCTCTCACAATTTGAATCGATTGTTCTGTTGTGACTCTGTAACCAGATTTAAATTCTGATTTGATTCCAGCTTCATCGAGTTTTTTGGAAATCTGAGGACCCCCACCATGGACCACAATTGGTTTTAATCCAGCGAGTTTAAGAAAAACAACATCTTCAGCAAACTGCTTGGAAAGCATTGGATTAGTCATGGCGTTTCCACCAAACTTGATGACTACTACTGATTCCTGAAATTTGATGAGCCATGGCAATGCTTCAGCCAATACTGATGCTTTTTTAAGTGCCTCTTGTTGTCTTATTTGTTGTGCATTTGTCATGTTGAATACGCAGAATTCTCGTGAACATATTGCGTTGATAGATCATTTGTATAGATCGTTGCAGTAAATGTTCCAATTTTGAGATCGACTTTGATTGAGATATTTCTATCATTTAGTGAGACTTTTTCACTTAAATCGATAGCACTTCCATTAGCACAGACTTTTACATTATTTAGATAAACATCGATTTTATCGGAATCAATTTCAGCATCAGCAGTTCCAACTGCAGCAAGAATCCTGCCCCAATTTGGGTCTTCTCCAAACATGGCGCACTTCAAAAGATTATTTCTTGCAATAGATCTTCCAACATTGACTGCTTCATTTTCATTTCTTGCGTTTAAGACTTCAATCTTTATGACTTTTGTGGCACCCTCAGCATCATTGATTAATTGAATACTCAAATCTGACATTAAAGTTTGCAGTTGTGATTTGAAATCTTCCATTGTGGGTTTCTCTAAAGAGGCTCCAGATGACATGAGTATCACCGTGTCATTAGTGGAAGTGCATCCATCAGAATCAATTCGATTTAAAGTTAGATCTGTGCATTGTTGCAATACCAGTTGATGATCAATTTGCGAGATGTCTGCGTCAGTTGTGATGACACACAACATTGTTGCCATATCTGGTGCAAGCATGCCTGCACCCTTAATGATGCCGCCAATACTCCAGGAGTCTTTTTCAACTTGGGCAATCTTTTCATGTGAATCGGTTGTAATGATGGCTGCTGCTGCATCTTGGCCACCTTCTGGGCTTAATTTTGCATAAGCATTATTTATTCCACTTATAAGTTTTGTCATATCTAAACGATTTCCAATTAGACCCGTTGAGCAAACACCAATTTCAATTGCACCAACCGACAACATTTTTGCAACATATTCAGCTGTTGAATGTGTATCCGCGAAACCTTCAGGACCAGTACAGGCATTTGCTCCGCCACTATTCAAAACTACTGCTTTAAGTTTCTTATTCTTTATTACCTCTTGCGTCCAGACCACTGGAGCCGCTTTAACTTTGTTAGTCGTAAAAACTGCACTCGCATCATATTTTGGTCCGTTGTTGACAATTAGTGCAACATCTTTTTCTCCAGAAGATTTAAGACCTGCTGCAACTCCACTGGCATCAAAACCTTTAGGTGTTGTGACACTCATTATTAATCAACCAAACCTATTGTTTGATCCCAGCCGCACATCAAATTCGCATTTTGAATGGCTTGTCCACTTGCTCCTTTGATTAGATTATCAATCACACTAACAACTGTAATTTGATTTGTATTTTCATCCACACTTATTTGCAGGAGACAGTTATTTGTGTTCAAGACTGAACTTGTTTGTAGATTTGCATCTTGTTTGACTTGAACGAAAGGTTGACCCTTGTAATATTTGTTGAAGATATCAACTATTTCATTTTTAGAAATCCCATTTTTGATCTTTGAGATGCAATTAGCCAAAATTCCTCTTGGCATAGGAGCAAGTATTGGATTAAATGACAGGACCACATCTTTGTTGTTGATTTGGGTTAATGTCTGTTCAATTTCAGGAATATGTTGGTGTGAGCCATTTAGTTTATAATTACTTAACGAACCCATAACCTCACTTGCAAGAATTGACTGCTGTGGTTTTTTACCTGCACCAGTTGTGCCACTGGCTGCCACAACAGTTAAATAATTCAGATCAATTACATCGTGTTTTATCAAAGGTGCAAAAGCAAGTGCAATAGCTGTTGCATAGCAACCAGGATTTGCCACTTGATTTGAATTAGATATTTTCTCTTTATTGCCTTCAATCTCAGGAAGTCCATATGTCCAACTACCTGCGTATTCCCCTGAGTAGTACTTCGACCATTGATCCGGATCTTTCAATCTAAAATCTGCGCCTAGATCAACGATTTTCGTTCCTGGTTTTAGTTGTGAAACAAGCCCTGCCGACTCGCCATGTGGCAGGGCTATGAAAACAAGATCAGTAGTTTGGATGTTTTGTGCATTAAATTCCTCAAAATTTTGATCGTATTTCCCAATCAAGAAAGGATGTTCAAGAGCAATTGCAGTGTTTGCTTTTGAATGAGCGATAGCTGATTTGAAATTTAGTTTTGGATGAGAATCAATTAGACGAAGCAGCTCACCCCCGGCATAACCCGAGGCACCTATGACAACTGTTTCCATATGCATATTATACGCATATGCGCATATTCCTATGCCCTCAGGGAGCCCCTATGTCGCTGTTGAACGGCCTCAATAATTTGGCCGCGCAGGGTGGATATTTCCTCGCTGTTCAAGGTTCGATCAAAAGCTCTAAAGCGCAAACTAAAGGCTAAAGACTTTTTATCTTCCCCAACGTTTGCACCCTCATAAACATCAAAAAGACGAACACTTTCTAACAAATCACCTGAACTTTTTTTGATGGTTTCAATGACTTCTTTGGCCGTAACGCTCTTGGCCACAACAAAAGCAAGATCTTCCTTAACCACAGGCATAGATGAGAAAACAGGAGCCTTAATCACTTGAGCTAATTCAACGATTAAGTCGCCCTCTATTTCAAAACCATAAACTTTTCCGTTAATCCCAATTTTCTCTAAGACACTGGGATTGAATTCACCTGCGTAGCCAAGAATCTTTTCCCCTATAGATATTTCAGCACAACGACCTGGGTGAAAAGGTGCATTATTTGCATTTTTGACACTTACCTTGATTCCATATTCTTCGCACAGTCTGGCAACCATTTCTATTGGATCATGCCAATTATACTTCTGCGAATTTGGCCACCAACCAGAATTGTATTTTTCTCCTGTAAGAATTGAACTTATCATTTTTGGTTGAACTGGAATTAAATCGTCCAGCAATTGAATCTCTTTCGAACTTGGTCTTCTCAGCAGTTGTGGCTTGATTTTCGATTGCTTCTTCTTGGGTTTTAAGTAAACACTTCCCTGTTCAAATAAAGCTAAATTATCGTTTCCTCTAGAGATATTGCGAATAACTGCATCAAATAGACCGGGAAGCAACGTTGAACGAAGGTATGGCAAATCTTCGGATAATGGATTAGCAAGCCTTACTAGATTTTGTCTTTCATCATTAGATTTAATGCCCAAATTGTTTATCTTCTCAAAAGAAATAAATGGATAATTGAGTACTTCGTTAAGCCCCATACTCGCCATTTTGACTGACAAAGATCGCTTTACTTTTTGTGATGAGGACAGACCAGTTCCGATATTTGTTTTCGGCAATTGACTTGGAATTTTATGATATCCCCAAATGCGAATTATCTCTTCAACTAAATCAGCAGCTAGATTTATGTCATGACGCCAAGCTGGTGGTGTTATCTTCCAATTCTTACCGATCTTAGAAACCTTCATATCAAGTGACTTAAGAATCTTGAGCATGATCGAATTTTCAATATCCACACCAATTAATCGATTTACTTCTTGTGGAGAAAAAATCACAGAGTGATTCTTTATTGGTTTCTTAGCTGAAGAGATACCGTTTATCTTGGCTTTTCCATATTTTGATAGATAATGAGCAGCAAGAATGGCAGCGTATTCATTAATACTTGGATCTGTACCTCTTTCAAATCTTTTGCTTGCTTCACTGGGTAATTTCAAATTGCGTGATGTTTTACTAATGGAGCCTTTATCAAAAACAGCAGATTCGATGATGAGATTTTTTGATTTATCGGATATTTCACTTTCAAGACCACCCATGACCCCAGCAACAGATAATACCTTTTTAGAATCTGCAATCACCAGATCGTTCTCGACTAGTTTTCGCTTTACATGATCAAGTGTTTCTAGAGACTCTCCATTTTTTGCATTTCGAACGATAATAGAACCGTTTACTTTGTCAGCATCAAAGGCGTGAAGAGGTTGACCGATTTCTAGCATCAGATAATTTGTTACATCTACTGGCAATGAGATTGATCTGAAACCTGCTTGAGCTAATCTTCTTTGCATAAACAAAGGCGTCTCAGACTTTGTGTCATAATTTGTTAAGGACACTAGCGCCAATTTTGAAGCTTTTGTAGTCTTAATATTTGCTTTCAATTTAGATGATTTCTTAACCTTGGGAACTTTTTGACTTATCGGATCGATGTACTTTACATTCATGGCCAGAGCTAATTCCCTACCAATTCCTCGAATGCTCATTGCGTAACCTCGATCAGGAAGCACGGCTATATCCAAAACGGTCTCGCCTAATCCCAATATTTCTTTTGCATCCGCACCAACTTTGAAATCTGAATTAAGAACAATGATTCCTTCGTGATTATCACTAAAACCAAGTTCTTTTGCTGAACAGATCATTCCTTGTGAGATTTTTCCGTAGGTCTCTCGTTGAGAAATCTTAAAATCTCCTGGTAACACTGCTCCTGGCAGAGCAACTACTACTAAGTCACCTTCATTAAAGTTTGAAGCTCCACAGATTATTCCATTTGTTTTATTACCCACTTTTACTTGACAATATCTAATTGGTTTCTTAAATTCTGAGAGAATTTCAATCTTCTCAACTTTGCCTACGACTAAAGGTCCTTGAACATCACCAAATATCTCAACACTTTCAACTTCATATCCAAGTTTTACAAGATTTTCAACTATTGTTTCTGTTTTGGTATTCTTGGGAAACTTGACGAATTCATTGATCCAACTAATTGGTAATTTCATTAAATTCCCAACCCGAATTGCTTGGTAAATCTTAAGTCTGCTTCAACTAGATCATGCATGTCAGTTACGCCATATTTAAACATGAGCGTTCTTTCAAGTCCCATACCGAAAGCAAATCCAGAATATTTCTTGGAATCAATGCCTGCAGTCTCCAAAACATTGGGATTCACCATGCCGCAACCGCCCCATTCAATCCAACCTTCACCACGACAAGTTTTGCAACTCTTAATCTTTTTACTTTCGCCTTTACAAACAAAACATTTCAAATCAAGTTCAGCACTTGGTTCAGTGAATGGAAAATATGAAGGCCTAAATCTTGTTTCAATATCATCGCCAAACATGGTCTTTGCTAAATGATCAAGAGTGCCTTTTAAGTTAGACATCGTCAAATTCTTATCGACTGCTAAACCTTCGACTTGATGAAAGACTGGTGTGTGAGTTGCATCCAACTCATCTGTTCTAAAAACTTTTCCAGGAGCTATCACATAAATTGGTGGCTTTCTTTCCAACATTGTTCTCATTTGAACTGGCGAAGTTTGTGTTCTTAGAACAACTCCTGAATCAAGTGACTCCACATAAAATGTGTCAGAAGAACTTCTTGAGGGATGATCTTCAGAAATGTTTAATGAATCAAAATTAAACCATTCAGCTTCGGCTTCTGGCCCTTCTGCAACTTCATAACCCATGGCTATGAAAACATCAGAAATCTGTTCAGCAATTGTTGTCAGCGGATGTCTTGATCCAATTAGTAAAGAGCTTGCACTTCCATTAGCCAGAACTTGTGTAACGTCAACTCTTTCACTAACCAGAATTGAATCTTCTCTCTCACTTTGCAATTCTGTAGTTCTGATTTCAAGTGCATTCTTGATTATGTTTCGGGCTTCCCCAATTCTTTTCCCGGCTTCTGCCTTGGCGGCTCCATCTAAAGAACCAATTTCACGATTTGCTAAGGCCACAGGTGATTTTTCTCCTGCGTGATTCAATCTGGCATTTTTAAGATCTTCTAAGTTTTTTGCTTGTTTAATATCACCTAAAGCCTTTTCAACGGCTTGAGAAATTGAATCTTCACTCAATAAATTTGAATCCGGTGACATTAAAGAACCGACTCCTCTGAAGATTATTCCCGTTAGGACTTGTTTACTAAATCAGTTGTAAGTCTAATTGCCTGCACGTGTTTTTGCTGTTTCATACAAACAAAGCGCAGCGGCTGTGGCGACATTGAGGGACTCGGCTCGACCATAAATTGGGATCGATACTCGTTGTCCAACAGGAGCTTCTTCCTCTGCAACTCCCCAAGCTTCATTGCCAAGAACCCAAGCAAGTGGATTCTTTAAATCCACATCTTGCCAAGTAGTTTTTGAATGTCCATCGGCGATAAAGATGTTGTGATTTGTGGAAACTAAATCATTTAATGTCTCGGAAACATCATCTGATTGTCTAACTTTGACATTAAAGATACTTCCCGCACTTGATCGAACGACTTTTCCGTTATGGGGATCAACACATGTTCCAGCAAAAACTACTAGATCACAACCAGCAGCATCAGCCACTCTTATCACTGCTCCAGCATTCCCAGGGTCTCGCACATTTGAAAGTACAACCACAAAATTTGCATCAAGTAAATCTTGTTTTTCTAATTTTGTTGCGACGTAGTCAGCAACTGCAACAATTCCTTGAGGACTTAATGTTTCGCTTAGTTTTTCTATTGCAATATTTTCTGTCTCAAATATGGAAATTCTCTGTGCGGCGGCTTTGCTCAATAAAACATTGTTTGCTCTTGCAAAGTCTTTTGTAACAAAAATTGATTTAACTAAATGAGACTTTATAACTTCTTCTACTGCGTGAGCACCTTCAACGAGAAATTCTGATCGAAGTTCTCTGTCTCGTTTGTTCAATAACTCTAAAGCTGAAGCAACCTTTGTCGATCGAATCGTTAGTGCGTTTGATTCGATCGACTTTGAGGTTTCGTTATTAGGACGCTTTGGCAATTGCGGAGCGTGCTACATCAACTATGGCTTTGAACGCTTGTGGATCATTTGTTGCCATCTCACTTAACATGCGACGATCAACTTCGATTCCAGCAACATTTAATCCTTGGATGAAGCGGTTGTAAGTTAGTCCGTTTTCGCGAACTGCTGCGTTAATGCGAGTGATCCAAAGACGGCGAAAATCACCTTTCTTCTCACGACGATCGTTAAACGAATAAACGCGTGAATGAAGAATCTGTTCTTTAGCTTTGCGATACAAACGAGAACGTTGTCCTCTGTATCCCTTAGCTTCTTCCATCACTACGCGACGTTTTTTATGTGCGTTGACTGCTCTTTTGACACGTGCCATTTCTTATCCCTTCTTATAAAAGTTTTTGTTTAGCGCAAACCCAGCATGCGTTCTGCTTTTTTGGTATCTCCCGGTGCTAACTGTTGTTCGTTAGACAAACGTCTGGTTCTTTTACTTGATTTTGATTCAAGTAAGTGTCGACGACCAGCTCTTTCGTGAGTGATCTTTCCGGTACCAGTTTTCTTAAAGCGCTTTTTAGCACCACTGTGTGTTTTCATTTTCGGCATTTTTATCCTCTGTTCTTAAAGTTATTCGGTATCGGATTTCTTGTCGTCTTTGTCTCGCGCAACTTGCTTGGCACGAACCGCTTCAGACTTTCTTCTGTTTGGCGCTAAAACCATGACCATATTTCGTCCATCTTGTTTAGGTGCAAACTCAACCATGCTTACTTCAGCTAAATCTTCAGCTAAGCGGGCAAGTAATTTGTACCCCATTTCTGGACGAGATTGTTCACGACCACGAAACATGATTGTCACTTTGACTTTGTCGCCACCTAAAAGAAATCTTTCAATATGATTCTTTTTAGTGTCGTAGTCATGACTTTCAATTCTCGGACGAAGTTTCATTTCTTTAACAACCGCATTAACTTGACTGCGTCTGTTTTCACGTGCCTTCAGTGCTTCTTGATACTTGAACTTTCCGTAGTCCATAATCTTTGCCACTGGTGGCTTAGCTTCTGGTGCTACTTCAACAAGATCTAAATCGTTTTCTTGTGCCATTCGAATTGCATCTTCAATTCGAGTAACACCGATTTGTTCTCCGTTTGGTCCAACTAAGCGCACTTCAGGTACGCGGATCCGATCATTGATCCGTGGTTCTACGCTGATACCTACTCCTTTGTTTGCTGTCCCCACAAATAGAAATAATTTCTAAAAGTGGCACACGCTAAAGAACCGTGATTTTAGTTTTACTAAATAATCACTTACTTCTTCTTACCCAAGAGATCTTTTAAGCGATCTAACAGGTGGGAGATTTCTCCGCTTGTGCATCGCCGGTTGGCGACTGGTTGTTTCCCAGATTATCAGAGCAAAGGCCTTAGGAATAAATCAGCACCATGAGGGGCTCTTTCTCGAATAATCTCTGCGTGAGCGATTTCTTGGCTCACCTCGACCACCTTCTGGGCTATCGAGTTAGGCCCATAAATCGTGACTTGTAAATCGCAGTCCTGTCCCTGTTTAATCTCAACATTTTTGACCCCGTCAAGTCCTAAACAAATTCCTTCTATGAAATCTAATACTTCGCGATCCTGGTGCGGGTATTTCCACTCTTTCCCATTTGCCAAACAACTCAACATGTATCCATCAATAACAAATTTGTGTTCGGAAGCAATATCAATGATTAATCCATCAAGACCTTGCGTGAGAGTTTGTTGAGCAAATTCAATAGCGTTTAATGGCAAAGGCCTTGCTTCTTGATTCCAACTCTTAAGTTCATCTAAACAACTAAATACTGGCATTGCTTGCCTTCCATCATTTGATACAAACAGAGCTTGAACCATTTCAACTTGTTCTTGCTTTTTGGGCATAATTGCAGCAATTAATCTAGATGAAGACAATTTTTCAAACAGTTTTTGTTTTGAACTTAACCTGTCCTGGAGAAGTAGTTCCAATAATTCAGGATCAACTTGTCCATGATCAACATCAGTACTTATAGACGACAAGCCATTATCTCTGTGACGATTACGCCCTTGGCACCAATTGAATATAACTCATCCATCACTCGATGCATCTCTTTCTTTTTAGTCATCGCTCTCACAGCTACCCACCCTGTTAAGTGCAGTGGAGAAATAGTTGGCGACTCTATTCCTGGAGTTATCTTGGTAGCTTGCTCAACTTTTGATTGTTCAATGTCGTAATCAACCATCACATATTCACGTGCTAGTAGAACACTTGAAATTCTTCGAATGAAATTTTCTGTTTCCACAGAATCTTTTGTACTTTGTCCTCTTAATAGAACAGACTGACTAACCAAAATAGGTTCACCAATTGTTACTAAACCAGCTTGCTTCAAAGTCGTACCTGTATCAACAACATCTGCTACGGCATCAGCTACACCAAGTCTGACAGCGTTTTCAACAGCGCCATCTAGTACAACAACATCTGCTTTAATTCCTGACTTGTCTAACCAATCTTGCAGAATATTTGGATAACTTGTGGCAATCTTCTTACCGGCAAGTCCAGCAATACCCAAACTTGCTTTATTACTTTCAACTGCAATTCTGAAACTTGATTGGCCATAGCCTAAATCTAGAATTGACTTAGCTTTAGATTTAGAATCAATCAATAAATCTCTTCCGGTGATACCAAAATCAAGTGTTCCTTGACCTACATAAGTAGCAACATCGCGTGGACGAAGAAAGAAAAATTCGACATCATTTTCCGGATCACTAACAACAAGATCTCTTGGGTGGTGGCTTCTCAAATAGCCTGCCTCGCGCAATAACTTTTGCGTCGGTTCAGCCAATTGCCCCTTGTTTGGAATGGCAATTTTTAACATTTTTACAACTTCTTATAAACATCATCGAGGGAAACATTTGCAGCAAGCATAAGTAATTGAGTTTGATAAATTAATTGCGAAATTTCTTCGGCTGCTCTGTTCTTATCTTCGTGCTCACAAGCCATCCAGGCTTCACTTGCTTCTTCAACAACTTTCTTTCCAACAGCATGAACACCTTGATTCACAAGTTTTACACTTGCTGAATTTGAATCATTTTTCTCAACTTTGTCGCTCAACTCAGTCCAGAGTTGTTCGAATGATTTCACAAGGCCTCACTTATTTTGATTAATTCAAGGATAACTCAGTCAGATAGCGAGAAAGAAATTAACCCAACTTCTTATGTTCAATAAGACTGTTTAGAACAGCCATCGCTGTGTCTTTACCTTTATCTTCGATAGATCCAGGAAAACCTGCCCTAGCTTTTGCCTGCGCATGATTATCGCAAGTCAAGACACCAAAACCTATTGGTTTACCGGTCTCTGCTGCTATTTGAGTAAGCCCATTTGTGACAGCTTGGCATACGTAATCAAAATGAGGAGTTTCACCTTTTAAAACAACTCCAAGCGCAATAACAGCATCAAACTTCTTATTGACTGCCGCTTTTGTTGCAGCGATTAATTCAAAAGAACCAGATACTCGAATACTTGTTGGTTTTATTCCATGATCTGCCAAAGTTAAATTGCATTGATTAAGCATGTGATCTGTTAAGTCTTGGTTCCAGATCGCTGTTATCACAGCAATTCTTGTTGATTTTTTGATTTTGCCTATTTTTATTTCAGGAATTCTTTGATTATTCATTTTCAGCCTCTAAGGATTCTTTTGGGATCTGATGCCCCATTTTATTTGTTTTGGTGCTCAGGTATTCAACGTTATTAGCGTTAGCCTTAGCTAATAAAGCAACCCGTTCAACAATTTTTAATCCATAACCTTCTAACCCGGCTCGCTTTGATGGATTATTTGTCAACAACTTCATTGTTTTAACACCAAGATCTACCAAAATTTGTGCACCTGTTCCGTAATCTCTGGCATCTGCGGGTAAACCTAATTCAATATTAGCCTCAACTGTGTCTCTACCTTTATCTTGAAGACCATATGCTGCAATCTTGTTAAGAAGTCCAATACTTCTTCCTTCGTGACCTCGAACGTAAAGAATTATTCCTCGGCCTTCTTCACTGATCACCTTCATTGCTAAATGAAGTTGATCTCCACAATCACATCTCAACGAACCTAATACATCACCTGTTAAACATTCCGAGTGAACTCTAACTAAAACATCTTCACCATTACCTATTTCACCTGTTACTAAGGCGATGTGTGATATTCCATCAATATTTGATTTGTAACCATAGGCAGTAAAGTCGCCATATTTTGTTGGTAGTTTACTTTTCGAGAAGAGTTCAACTTGTTTCTCGTTCTTTCTTCTGTAACTAATTAGATCTGCTATCGAAACAAATTTAAGGTTATTCTCTTTTGCGAATCTATAACTAGACTCATATTTTCTGATTGAACCATCTTCCTCAGTTAACTCACATATAACAGCCACAGGATTAAGTCCTGAAAGTTTTGCTAAATCTACACCAGCTTCTGTATGGCCAGCTCGTCTTAAAACTCCCCCTTGGGCAGCTCTTAATGGAAATACATGTCCAGGTTTTCTGACATCATTTGGTTTTGAATTTCTATCGGCTAAAACTTTTACAGTTGTTGCTCTATCCTCAGCAGATATTCCAGTGGTTATTCCAACAGAGGCATCAACTGACACGCTAAAAGCTGTACCTTTTTTATCCTCATTCACCAAAGTCATTGGTGGAAGATTTAATCTGTCCAAATCCTCAGACTCCATCGGTACACAAACAACACCAGAGGTATTTCTGATTATGAAGTTCATTGACTCTGTCGTTACGAGGGATCCTGCAATAATTAAATCGCCTTCATTTTCTCTATCCTCGTCGTCGACAACCACGACTGGTTTTCCTTTTTTGAAGTCCTCAATTGCATCATCAATGGAATCGAATGTAATAGTTTTATTATTCACTTTGCATCTGCATATTCTTAGCAATATATTTGCCAACTTGATCAAATTCGACATTCACCAAATCGCCAACTTGTAATTGCTTTAACGTTGTATGTGTAAGGGTTGCAGGGATAAGTGATACTTCAAACCAGGTGTCCTGGCCAGAGGATAAGTCACTGATAGTCAGTGAAACTCCATCAATACTTATTGAACCTTTTTTCACCATCAAATTACTAAAAGTACTTGGTACCTCAACTCTTAATACTTCCCAATTATCTGAGAGTCTCTGATCAATAACAGTTCCAGTTGAATCGATATGACCTGTTGTTGGATGACCTCCAACTAAATCTTGCATAGAAGCTGCTCTTTCAACGTTAACTTGTGCGCCAACTTGCTTAGTACTTATCTTGGTCTTGTCAACAGTTTCAGAGATGGCTACGAAGGTTAAAGAATCTTTGGAGATTTCGTGAACGGTTAAGCAAATTCCATCTATTGAGATACTTTCGCCCAATTGAGAACTCTCATTTAAACCCTTACAGTCAATTTTGATTTTAATAGAATTATCTTGACTGTGATTAATTTCTTTTATCACGCCTAATTGCTGAATAATTCCGGTAAACATAACCTCAACTTCAATCAATTACCTGAGTGAAACCTTGAACCTTAAGTCTCTACCTGCTAATCCAACACTACTTATCTTGATCTCGCGAACTGAAATTGGATGTAATGCTTCTTCAATAATTGCTTGACCCTGCCCAATTGCTGTTGGAGCCATGTAGATGATCAACTCATCAACTAGATCTTGTTTCAAAAATTGGGTGACCAGACTTGGACCAGCCTCAACTAAAACAGTTCTAACTTCTAGGTTTGTAAGCTGTTCTAATACCAGTCTTGGATTCATTCTTGGTAAGAATATTGTCTGAGCGGAATTATCATTAATTAATGCCTCAGCTTTGATCTGTCTATCTCCGACCACGCATCGCAAAGGTTGACGAGTCGCTTTAACTTTGGATGGATATCTAACATTCAACTTTGGGTTATCTACTAAAACTGTTCCTGTTCCGGTAACAATTGCGTCGCAGCCATTTCTTATCTGATGAACCTCCAGTTGGCTCTCTTTCCCAGACAACTTCATCGTGCGATCTTTCGTTGCGCCAATTTTTCCATCAATAGTCATCGCTATTTTTACTGTTACAAAAGGTCTGACGTACTCAAATGACTTAAACCATCGATTGTTCACATTTTCAAACTGCTTAGGTGTCTTTATGTTGCTAACTTCAATTCCATTAGCTTTGAGAAATTCAATATTTCCAACACTTATTGGGTTGGGATCATTTTGAGAGTAGACCACTCGCTTTATCCCTTTGTTAATAATCTCTACGCAACAAGATGGAGTTTTACCAACGTGATTACATGGAGCCAAACTCACATATAGGGTTGCACCTTTTGCTTTAGATTTAGCAACATCTAATGCAACTTGTTCTGCATGAGCTGAGCCGTATCCGTCATGGAAACCTTTAGCAACAACAAGTCCAGATTTATCAACAATTACTGCTCCAACTCTGGGGTTTCTTTTGACCGAGTATGGAATTAAGGACTGTTCAAATGCAACACTTAACCAATAAACGTCTGATTGATGAGACATCTTTTAATTCTTTGATCCCTTAATTGCTAAATCTTTTAATTCCCGCATGGCTTTTCCCGGATCCTCGGCAGCAAAAGCAGCTGATCCCACTACTAGAAAATCGGCACCAGCATGAGATGCCTGCTCAATTGATTTATAACCAACTCCGCCATCAACTTGAATCCACATCTCAAGTTGATTTTTTGTAACTAAAGATCTGGCTTCTTTAACTTTGTCTAGCATGTCAAACATAAATGATTGTCCACCAAAACCTGGCTCCACCGTCATAACCAGGAGAACATCTATGTCGGCAAGAAATTCTTTAACTTGATCTAATTTTGTATTTGGTTTTATTGCTATTCCTACTCGTGCATTCATTGCATGAATTTCTTTAATAAGTTTTGATGGATCTTTAGCTGCTTCGAAATGAAATGTTACAGAGTCAGCACCTGCTTCAACAAATTTTGGTGCCCATAAATCTGGATTCTCGATCATAAGATGTGCGTCTAAAGGTTTAACTTTTTTCGTGGCAAGGCTTTCTAAAACACTTACCCCAAAACTTAAGTTTGGGACAAAGTGGTTATCCATGATGTCAACATGAATCCAATCTGCTGATTCGCTGACAGATTTTATTTCTTCTTCAAGTTGATTAGCATCTGCGTTGAGAATACTTGCCGCGATTTTTACGCTCATACTGAAAGAATACTCTTTGTCTTCCTATCTCTTGCTTTCAAAGTCCAGGTATTCTCGAAATTTATGAAAATTTTATGTTGTTTTTGTCCTGCAGACCATTTGTCCACGAAAAAGCTGTCATGAGGTTTTTGCCCTCAGGGATTATCTGATCCAAAACTAAGCAACCATCAGCGCAACCTACGTATACTTCTTTGTTTTCAACCGCGATATTTCCCGAAGAGATATTCACACCTAATTCTGGGGAAGTGCAAGATTTAATCTTTATTTTTTTCCCATTAAATGTTGTCCACGCATTAAGGTTTCCGGTACCAGATCTAATCAGATCCTTAATGGTTTTCGCGCTCTTCGACCAATCTATTTTCATATCATCTTCATTCAATTTATTTGCAACAGATGATTCTCCAACTTGATCTAAAAATTTAATACTTCCCTCTGTTAAGTCTTCAATCAAGTTAGATACTTCTGATGAAGCGAGTTCATTCATCTCATCTAACATTTCGTCCGAAGAGATATTTTCATCAATCTCATAACTAATACTCTTAAGAATTTGACCAGTGTCTAGTCCTTCATCAATTCGAAAAAACGTTATGGCACTAGATGTTTCCCCGTTCATTATTGATCTCTGAACGGGAGCAGCACCTCGAAACTTAGGCAATTTTGAATAATGAATATTTATGAATCCATGTGTTAGTACATCAAGTAGGTCTTTTGCAATAATTTGTCCAAAAGCAACCACTATCCCGGCTTGAGCGCCAAGACCACTTATCTTCTCATCAAAGAATTCTTTGTCAAATTTCTCTGGAGTAAAAACTGGAATGTTGTTTTCTTTAGCAAATTTTGTAACTGCAGAATCTTCCTCAATTAAACCTCTGCCTTTTTTTCTGGCAGGCTGACTTATGACTCCTACAACTTGGTGCTTAGATCCAATGATTGCTTGAAGTATCGGCACTGCAGTCTTGGGTGTTCCTAAAAATAGTAATTTCATGTTGGTTAAATCGACAAACCAAATGTCTCGTGCGGACTAATCTTGACGATGGGTTTATCTAGACCAAACCATTCAGCTTCTCGAATTGATTTCATTGCTATTTTTCTTGTTTCAACATCAAGTCGATCCACAAAGAGAACTCCGTCTAAGTGGTCTGTTTCATGTTGAATACATCTGGCTAAAAGCTCAGATCCTTCGATTACTACGTCTTCTCCATACATATTTTTGCCACGTGCAATTACCCCGTATGAACGATCAGTATTAAAGGACATTCCCGGAATAGATAAACAGCCTTCTTCTCCATCTTGTCGATTTTCGGATAATTCAAGTACAGGATTAATTAAATGCCCCGGTTTATCAAGTTCAACGCAATAAGTAAATACTCTTAATGAAACACCAAGTTGAGGTGCTGCTAGACCGACTCCAGGTGCTTCAAGCATTGTTTCTGTTAAATCTTTGACAAGTAATTCGATTTCTTTATCAAAAGTTGTAACTTCATCAGCTTTTTTTGTCAACACAGGATCACCGAAAAGTCGAATGTCCTTGATAGTCATTTAAATACTTTCTCTAAGCCAATAGTTAATTCTATTCGATGTCATAAGCATTAATGTGAGCACGCACAGGCTTGGTCCTGGCGGCACTAAATTTTAAGATCTCAGCCCGTATGTCTCGCAACACATTTTCTGGCTGTCTACTACCAATCACGATCTGGGCCAATTCTTCTTTCTCAAATAGTCGAGGTCCAATAACAGAAAGAGAGGCATCGTTTTTAAATTTTTCCAAGAGTTGATTAATTTCAGTTAAATCTCCTTTCAAGGATATTGTTGTCAAATATGGATGAAGTTTTGTTTCCTCACGCAGCTTTCTTTCATTTTCGATCAACCAATTAGGGTCGTGTTTAATTAACGCTTGCACGACTCGATTATTTGATTCACTTGTTATAAAAATCTGTCCCTTATTACTCTCTGATCTGACCAGACTCAATACCTTTAACCATTTTCTTAAAGCCTCTTCTGCGGCAGCAAGAGATGGCACTCCCAGTAATAAATATGCATCAAGAAGAATTGCAGCGCTGTAGCCACTCTTTGTCTTTGGCTCTGCGCCTGGTGTTGCGACAACGATCGCATTTTGTTGATCTATTTCTCGAAGTATCGACTTTCCACCAGAAGTAACAATCTCTACTCCTGGAAAAGATTTACCCAATTCTTCAACAGTTTTCGTTTGGCCAACCACAGAAGTGCGAAACTCTCTAGCGTTACAAAATCTGCATCTCCAGCTGCTAGCAATTTTGCCACACCACTTGCACTCTGGAGCGCTACTTTTCTGCTTAGTCAACAATGGGCCAGCACAACTTGTACAACGTGCACTTTCTCTACAACTCAAACATTGAATATTACTTGAATAGCCCAGGCGTGGAACTTGAATCAAAACGTTCCCATTTTGTAAACCTTGCTTAATAATTTCCCAAGCTCTATTTGGTATTCGCTTTGATCTTTCAAGTGGATCTGATGATGTGTTGTCTAAAGTGAAAATTCTTGGCCAGAAATCTGAGGACTGATAATTTTCAAAAACAGTTCGATTAATTGAACCATCTTTAACTAATTGATTGATTGCAATACTTTCACTGTGTCCAATAGCAATAAAATCACTTGAATCAATCTGACTTCTTATTAGCGCAACATCTCGAGCGTTCCAGTAAGGAGATTGCTGCGAGAAATAGTTCTCGTCAGCATCATCCCAAATAGCAATTAAGCCAAGATTTCTTAAAGGTGCAAATACGGCATTTCTAGTGCCAATGACAATGTCGACTTCCCCACTCAATATTTCAAGAAACGATTTGTAACGTATGCCAGGTTCTTGTTCCGCGCTGAGAATTTGGACACGCAAATCTGGCGCACGTGATTTAAGATAATTATGAAAATCCTCAACAAGATTGATGTTTGGAAAAATTATCAAACTCTGTTTCTTCCGTGCGATCTTGTCTTTTATGGAAACAAGAATCTGATCTCGATATTCAATGCACGGAGGAACCGTTAAGGATGAAAACTTAGGAATTATCTTTGTTGCATCAATTGTTTGAATGCAGGATGGTTTGCTGTGTGCTTTTTCAATCTTTGCTTGCCTAGGAGGTACTGCAAATCTAAGAACATCAGTTAGATTTCCTAAAAACTTATCGGCCACAACTTGTGATAGTTCTAAAATCCCGGGAAGCAAAACTGGGTAATGGGAAATTACTTTTTCTATCTGACTTAACTTTTTATGATGTTTAGTTAACCCTGTTCTTTCAACAACCCAAGCTTCCATATTTCTGTTTGAAAACTTAACCTTGACTTTGACACCTGGATGACAAATATCATCCATTTCTTCCGGAATCTCATAATCAAACGCTCTATCAAGATGAGGTAACGGGTTATCAAGAACAACTTTTGCCACATTCAAGTGTCGCGACATTAAACGCCTACACTTTCCGAATGTTTATCTATTTTGATACTGCAGATTTAAGAGCTTGTGCTCTATCTGTTTTTTCCCAAGTAAAGTCGTTATCTTCTCTACCAAAGTGTCCATAAGCCGCAGTTTTTTTGTATATTGGTCGCTTTAAATTCAAGTCACGAATGATTGCAGCAGGTCTCAAATCGAAAACCTTTAGAATTGCTGCTTGAATATTTTCATCACTGGTAATTCCTGTGCCAAAAGTTTCTACGAAAACCCCTACTGGTTGAGCTTTACCGATTGCATAAGCAACTTGCACTTCGCATCTTTGGGCCAATCCAGCTGCCACAACATTTTTGGCAACCCAGCGCATTGCATAAGCCGCTGATCTATCTACTTTTGATGGATCTTTTCCGGAGAATGCTCCACCACCATGTCTACTCATTCCACCGTATGTGTCAACGATAATTTTTCTTCCAGTTAAACCGGCATCCCCCATTGGTCCACCGATTTCAAATCGACCAGTTGGATTAACCAACAGTTTGAAGTTTGAAGTATCAAGATCTACATCCAATGCTTTAAGAACTGGATCAACAACATGCTTCTTAATGTCTGGTGTTAATTGTTTGTCCAAATCAACTTCAGCTGCATGCTGTGAAGACACCACGATTGTGTCAAGCCTTACTGGCTTATTCTCTTCGTTGTATTCAATAGTTACTTGTGTTTTACCATCTGGTCTTAAGTAAGCAAGTGTTCCATTTTTTCTAACATCTGTTAATTTTTCAGCTAATCTGTGTGCCAAATAAATTGGCAATGGCATCAAAGTTTTTGTATCAGTACAGGCATAACCAAACATCAGACCTTGATCGCCTGCTCCTTGTCGATCTAAAGGATCTTGCGAACCTGTTCTTTCCTCTAAAGCATCATCTACACCTTGGGCAATATCTGGAGATTGTTTTCCTATTGAAACTGAAACTCCACAGGAGTTACCATCAAAACCTTTTACTGAGCTGTCGTAACCAATCTGGGTTACAACTTGACGAATAATTTCTGGCACATCAGTGTAACCACTTGTGGTTACCTCGCCAGCAACATGAACTTGTCCTGTTGTGATTAATGTTTCAACTGCTACGCGACTATTGGGATCTTGTCTTAACATGTCATCAAGAATTGAGTCACTAATTTGATCTGCAATTTTATCTGGGTGACCTTCGGTTACTGACTCAGAAGTAAATAAACGACCTGACATGATTTTTATGATCCCTTTCCTGGATTTATTTTATGCTCTTCAGGTCACGCAAGGTCGGGCTCGACCGGACTTTTTTCTTCTCGTCCTACTTTAGCCAATTGTTTGACAATGAAGTCCCACATGGCATCGGCGAGTAGCAATTTATCTGCCTTAGGCAAGAGAACTGCCTCATTGGCGGTAACCATTATTACTTCGTTTTCATCACTACTAATGCCTACAGATTTCGACACTTTATTGCCAACAATTAGATCAGCTTTTTTGCTTTCAAGTTTAGATTTAGCAGATGCTATTAAGTCATCATCATCAGTCGTAGTCTCTGCAGCGAAGCCAACCAAATATTGCTTTATTGGTTTCGAATCTGCTAACACACTTAATATGTCAGTTGTCTTATCTAGTTCAATTGTTAATTTCTCATCTTTTTTCTTGATCTTGTTCTCATCTGGGTTTGCTATGAAGTAATCGGCCACTGCAGCATTCATAATCACAACATCAGCAGATCCTGCTCTTAATTGCATTTGCTCTTGCATTTCTTTTGCCGTGTTAGCAGAGATAAACTCAACTCCAGCAGGAACATTAACGCTGAGATTTGCTCCCACTAATGTGACTTTTGCACCACGACTCAAAGCCGACAAAGCCAATGCCACACCTTGCTTTCCACTTGCCCGATTACCAATAAATCTAATTGGATCAATTGCTTCTCTTGTGCCACCTGCGGAAATTAAAACATTCAAACCAACCAGATCTTTGCCAAGATTCGCATTTTTTCTATTGATTACTTGCTTAACCACTTGGGCAATTTCTGTTGTTTCGGGTAAACGACCCACTCCAGAATCCTCACCAGTTAATTTCCCAACAGCTGGATCTAAAACTAAAAAGCCTCTTTTTCGCAAAGTCGCAACATTTTCTTTGGTCGCCGAATTTTCCCACATTTCTGTGTGCATCGCTGGAGCTAAAATTATTGGACACTTTGCAACTAAAAGTGTGGCAAGTAAAACATCATTTGCAAACCCATAAGCTAAGTGAGCTAAGAAATCTGCGGTAGCAGGTGCCACAACTATTGCATCGGCTTTTTTGGCAACATTTACATGTTCAACTTCATGAGCGTTATTCCAGATATCTGAAATGACGGGATGACCACTTAATGCAGCAAACGTTGTTTCACCAACAAATTTGAGAGCACTTTTAGTAGTAATTACTTGAACATCTAAATCTTGCTCTTTTAATCTTCTGATTAGATCAGCTGATTTGTAGGCAGCGATGCCACCTGTTACACCTAACACAACTAAAGGTCGAGACATATTTTTCTCCGACTTAGTTTTTAAGAACTCTTAGGAAACAGTTTCTTCAGTAACATCATCGTTGCCTTCTGTATTGTCAGCAACAACTGCAGCGTCCTCAACTACATCGCTTGCTTCAGCAGCAACTTCTGCAGTTTCATCGAAAGAATCTTCGTAAACTCCTGCGAATGAATTGTCGTAGCCAGCGTTATATCTTTGTTGAGCTTGAATTGCAGCAAGTCTTCTTTGTTCCATTTCAATTTCTTCTTGAGCCAATACCTCTGGATCAACATGTTCTGTTTTCAAAAGTTTTGAATTTATTTCACGTAACGCAATCGATAATGGTTTCTCTTGTAATTGTGTTTCAACTAGTGGACCAACATATTCAAGTAGCCCTTCACCAAGTTGTGAATAGTAAGCATTTATTTGACGAGCTCTTTTTGCGGCATAAATAACTAGTTGGTACTTGGATCCTGCTGTATCTAATAGATCATCAATTGGAGGATTAGTGATTCCCTCAGGACGAAGAGTTGTTGCCACGTTTAGATTGAGCCTTTCAATTATTTGGGTATCTCTTACTTGAGATGTAACAAGGTTATCAGTTGCCCAACAGCCGACTGAACATCCTCGTTGATTACCACAGCATCGAACTCTTTTTCTGCCTCTAATTCACCCATCGCTACTTTTAGTCGAAGTTCAAGTTCCTCGGGCTTTTCAGTGCCTCTTTCAATTAATCTCCTTTTGAGCTCCTCAATTGAAGGAGGTTTAAGCATCACTAAAAATGCTTCTGGCATGGATTTCTTGATCTGTCTTGCACCTTGTAAATCAATTTCTAAAACAACTGTTTGATCATTTTTAATTCGTTCTTCAACTGGTTTTCTTGGAGTTCCATACATATAGCCAGCAAATTGTGCATGCTCTAATAAGTTTCCTTTTTGGACTTCATTTTCAAACTCTTCTTCACTCAAAAAAATGTAATGATCATCGTGAGATTCTTCTGGTCGAGGTTTTCTCGTTGTGACAGAGACAGATAAAAAAACTTGAGGTTTTTGTCGAACAAGTTCTCTTACAACTGTGCCTTTACCTACTCCAGATGGTCCAGCTAGAACTACTAACTTTGCGCTCACGAATTAAATTCCGATAAGAGAGCGCTCAACTGATTTGGCCCAAGGCCACGAAGTCTTCGACTAGGAGCAATTCCAATTCTTTCCATAAGATTTTCAGCCCTAATTTTTCCAACACCTGGCATTGACTCAAGAAGTGCTATGACTTTCATTTTACCAACTGCGTCTTCAGAATGAATTCTGGAAAAAGCATCTGAAAGGTTTAACTGACCAGTTTTTAATTTCTCACGAAGTTCTGCTCTAACTTTTCGGGCTGCTGCTGCCTTTAATAGCGCTGCTGCTCGTTCCTCTTTAGTTAAAGTGGGTAATGCCATGAGGTTATCTTTGCATCTGGCATGAATTGAATCAATAAAGGGCTTACCTAAATAAACTGAATAACTTCTTCACTTATTAACTTGGCCGCTTTGCCAACATCGCCTGCCGAGGTGATTGGTCTACCAATAACAAGAAGATCAGCACCATTTGTTAACGCCTCTTCTGGTGTGGCAATTCTTTGCTGATCATTTGCGTTACTTCCCAAGGGACGCACTCCCGGGGTAATTAGCACAATTTCTTTTGGAACATTTCTTCGGATTTCACTTACCTCTTGTGGACTACACACAATTGCTCTAGCTCCAGCACTTATGGCAAGTAATGCAAGATCAAGGGCTGATTTGTTAGCAGGATTCTTAAAACCAATTTCTTGCAAGGCTTTCTCATCTATTGAGGTAAGTATTGTCACTGCCACTATCAATGTTTGAGGCATTGCTTCTGCAGCAGCCTTAATCATATCTTTTCCACCCGAAGCATGAACCGTTAAATACTTTGGATTCAGTCCTAATACTGATTTGCATGCCCCGGCAACTGTGGCAGGAATATCGTGAAGTTTTAAATCAAGAAAAACATCGCAATCACTTATTTCTCTTATTGATTGAATCGAGTCTTTGCCATCTCTCAAATAGGTCTCTAACCCAATCTTTAGTGTTGAAACGAAAGGTGAAACTTGCTTTGCCCATTCTTTTGCTACTGAAAGATTGGGAGCGTCTAATGCGACGGCAATTGGTGCTTTCATTTCATTTCACTAATTGTGTGCAACATTGACAATATCCCTAATACTTCTTAAACCTTTTTCTTGCAGAATTTCAGCTATCTCATCGTGTATTCGCACACAAGCTTCAGGATCATTAAAGACAGTTGTGCCAACACTTACCGCATTTGCACCAGCTGCAAAGAATTCGACAGCATCTCTTCCATTTCGAATTCCTCCCATTCCAATTATGGGAATTTCAGGTAAAGCTTTACGAATTTGATAAACGCATCTAATTGCAACCGGTCTTATTGCAGGTCCTGATAGTCCACCAGTTTTTCCACTTAATTTTGGTTTTAAGGTGTCAATATCAATGACCATTCCCAGCAAAGTATTTATCACACTTAAACCATCAGCTCCCGCTTTTACAACTGCACGAGCAATTTCTGTTATGTCTGTTACATCGGGTGAGAGTTTGGCAAATAAAGGCATACTCGCTGAAACATTTCTCCTGACTGTATTAATTACATCTGCTGCAGCGGTGGGATCACATGCGAAAACTTGTCCACGATTTTCAACATTAGGACAAGAAATATTAACTTCTATTCCTACGACTCCAGGAATATCTCTTAATTTGTCGGCCACCTTGCCAAATTCTTCAACATTGTTTCCAGCGATTGAAACAATAGTTTTAGCACCTTTTTGACTCAACCAACTCAAATCATTAGCAATAAATTCATCTATTCCTGGACCTTGTAAACCAATTCCGTTGAGCATCCCACTTGGTGTTTCGGCCATTCTTGGAGTTGCTCTTCCAGATCTTGGGTTAAGCATCACACTTTTTGTGACCACTGCACCAATAGATGTGATGTCAATAAATTGGTCTAGTTCTTTTCCTGCAGCTGCGCAACCTGATGCAGTAAATACAGGTGATTCCAAATTGATTCTTGCTAAATCAACTGACATGTCAACGGAAGTTCTTTTGGGAACTCTTTTCATTAATGAGTTCCTTCTGATGGTGCACCCCAAGTATCAGCGGGAATTTGTCCAACTTGATCCCAACGAACTTTGTCACCGCGAAAAGCAGGTCCATCAACACAAGATCTAAGCATTCTTGTTATTCCATCATCACCAATTACAGGAAGCACACAAGTCATACAAACACCAATTCCGCAAGCCATTGATTCTTCAACACTTGTTTGAGAAACGATTCCATGACGCGAAGCTACTTCTGAAACAGCTTTCAACATTTGCATCGGCCCACAGGCATAAACAACTGCTGCATTTGATTTGGTTATAACATCTGGTAAGACATCTGTAACTCTGCCCATTTGACCTGATGTGCCATCATCTGTTGTAACAGAAAGTGTTGTTGAAATTCTTCTGGCCTCAAGCATCCCAAAAAGTTTTTCCTGCGTGGATGCGCCCAAAATAAAATCAACACGACATCCTCGTGCTGTTAAAGCCTCAGCCAAAGTAAATAAAGGTGCTGCTCCATATCCCCCACCAACCAGAACGCAAGGAACAGGATCTTTTGGCAGACTAAATGGTTTACCTAAAGGTCCAACTAAATTAATTGGGTCATTTCGCTTCAAACTTGCAATGTAATCAGTACCTGGCCCATGCGGTGATACGACGATGTCAACTGTGCCCCCATAAACTCCTCGATCATTTACCTGATAAATACTGAAGGCTCTTCTAAGAATTAATGAACTTCGTTCATCACCTATTGCAACTGCAACAAAGTTTCCGGGCTTAAATTCTTTCGGCATATCAGCTGCTGTAGCAGTAAGCACAAAGTAACTGCCAACTTTTTTATTGTCAACAACCGTTCCTTTGTGAACAATGGGCATTAATTACCAACTTCTCTATAAAATTTCTGTCGTGCCACTTCTAAATCTTTAGCCCACTCTTGCAGAGATTTCACTGTAAAGCCAGTTTTTTGCAAAGCTTCAATTCCTGCAACTGCTGCTTTTAAGCCTTGAGCTGTAGTAATAATTGGCACACTTTTCTTTGTTGCAGCAGATCTAATTTCAAAACCATCGGTTCTTGTTCCACCACCGTGTGGGGTATTAACTACTAAATCAATGTCACCCTTCATGATTGCTTCTGTAGAAGTAGTTTCACCATCAATGGATCCTTCTTGGACTTTTCTAAGAATTTTGGATTTAATTCCCTGCTTTGCGATAAATTCTGCAGTGCCTTTAGTAGCAAAAATCTCGAAACCTAATTCATCTAATTTTTTAATGGCAGAGCTCATCTGATTTTTGTCTTTATCTGCAGCAGAGACAAAAACACTTCCACTAAGTGGTAAACCACCTGCATAAGCACCACTTTGAGATTTTGCATAGGCCATACCAAAACTTGCATCAATTCCCATTACTTCCCCAGTTGATTTCATTTCTGGACCAAGCACAGAATCAACTCCAGCAAATCTTCCAAAAGGTAGTACTGCTTCTTTAACCGCAACGGGTGCTCCATCTAATTCATCTGCACCATCGCCAAACTTCGGTAAAATTCCCTCGCTTCGTAACTCTTTTATAGTTGTGCCAAGCATGATTCGAGAACATGCTTTTGCCAGAGATATACCGGTGGCTTTTGAAACAAAAGGTACAGTTCTTGATGCTCTTGGGTTTGCTTCTAGGACGTATAAAATATTTCCAGATAACGCATACTGAACATTCAATAAACCAATAACTCCCACACCTTGCCCAATGGCAAAAGTGCTTCCTCTAATTTGATTAATCTGATCTTTAGTAAGCGATATTGGTGGAAGTGAACAGGCACTATCTCCGGAGTGAATTCCTGCTTCTTCGATGTGTTCCATAACTCCACCCAAAAACATTTCTGTGCCATCAAAAAGTGCATCGACATCAATCTCAAGGGCTTCATCTAGAAAACGATCAACCAGCACAGGATGATCAGGTGTTATTTCGGTTGCTCTTTGAATATATTGAGAAAGCATGCTTTCGTCGTAAACAATTTCCATTCCTCTGCCACCTAGGACATAAGAGGGTCTAACTAATACTGGATAACCAATTTCTGATGCAATCTTTTTTGCTTCGCCAAAGGATGATGCCATACCGTGTTCTGGCGAAATGAGATTTGCTTTTTCCAAAACTCTGCCAAAAGCTCCTCTTTCTTCGGCAAGATGAATTGCTTCTGGACTAGTTCCTACTATGGGAACCCCGTTATCTTTTAGTTTCTGCGCCAATCCCAGCGGAGTTTGTCCACCCAATTGCACAATTACACCGATGACGTTTCCTGATTCCTGTTCAGCATGAACAATTTCTAGAACATCTTCCAAAGTAAGTGGTTCAAAATACAAACGATCTGAAGTGTCATAGTCAGTCGAAACTGTTTCAGGGTTGCAATTAACCATGATGGTTTCGTAACCTGCTTTTTTAAGTGTTTGAGCAGCATGAACACATGAATAATCAAATTCAATTCCTTGACCAATGCGATTTGGACCAGAACCAAGAATAATTACTTTGTCTTTATTTGACTTTGCAACTTCAGATTCGTCGTCATAGCTGGAGTAATGGTATGGAGTTTTAGCTTCAAATTCTGCTGCGCACGTATCAACGGTTTTATATACAGGTCTAACATTTAAGCCGTGGCGCAAATTTCTTACCTTTGTCTCATCAGAGTTGGTTAATTGCGCAATCTGAATATCTGAAAAACCGTGCTGCTTGGCGTATTTCAATAAATCAGCAGTCAAGTTTTTGGCAGTTTGTACTTCTTTTGCTATTTCATTTATCAACTGAATTTGATCTAAAAACCAAGGATCAATTTTTGTGCTTTCATGCATTTGCTCCACACTTGCCCCAGCCCAAAGTGCGCGCTGGACAGTGTTAATTCGTCCATCAGTTGGCCTGGCCGCCTTAACAATTAGTTCCTTTAAATCTTCAGTCGAGGCAGAAAAATCAAATGGCGCATCTTTTTTCTCTAGGCTTCTTAAAGATTTTTGTAAGGCTTCACTGAAATTTCTACCAATTGCCATTGCTTCGCCAACACTTTTCATGTGAGTGGTCAATGTTGTGTCTGCTCCAGGAAACTTCTCAAAAGCAAACCTAGGAATTTTCACCACAACATAATCAAGAGTTGGTTCAAAGGAAGCTGGAGTTTCCTTAGTGATGTCATTTGGAATTTCATTTAAGGTGTAACCAATTGCAAGTTTTGCAGCAATCTTTGCAATAGGAAAACCTGTTGCTTTGGAAGCCAAAGCCGATGATCTTGAAACTCGAGGATTCATTTCGATAACAATCATTCGACCATCTTCAGGATTTATTGCAAATTGAATATTGCAGCCACCTGTGTCAACGCCCACTTCCTTGATTACCGCAATTGCAACATCTCGCATGTGTTGGTATTCACGATCTGTCAAAGTCATGGAAGGTGCAACCGTGATCGAATCTCCGGTGTGCACACCCATTGGATCAAAGTTCTCAATTGAACAAATAATGACAACATTGTCATGATGATCACGCATTAGTTCAAGTTCGTATTCTTTCCAACCAATAATGCTTTCTTCCAATAAAACTTCACTAGTTGGTGATGCTTGCAAACCTGAAGCTACAAAACGAATTAAGTCCTCTTGGTTATAGGCAATTCCAGATCCTGCCCCACCCATTGTGAATGAAGGTCTAACAACTAATGGATAACCCAAAATTTCAGCTGATGCTAAACATTCGTCTAACGAGTGACAAATCTGACTCTTTGCAGAATTAGCGCCAATTTTGGTTACGATTTCTTTAAATTTTTCTCTGTTTTCGCCTCGTTCAATTGCTTCAACTTTTGCACCAATTAACTCAACGTTGTACTTCTCTAATATTCCTTCTCGATGCAAAGCCATGGCCGCGTTTAAAGCAGTCTGACCACCTAATGTGGGCAGGATTGCATCCGGTTTTTCTTTGATAATTATTTTTTCCAAAATGTCAGTAGAAATTGGTTCGACATACGTTGCATCAGCAAATTCTGGGTCAGTCATAATTGTGGCTGGATTACTGTTGAGAAGAATTACTCTGATTCCTTCGGCCTTCAATACTCGACAAGCTTGAGTTCCTGAATAGTCAAACTCGCAAGCCTGCCCAATAACTATTGGACCAGATCCAATCACCAAAACAGAATTAATGTCTTTTCTTTTAGGCATTGTGTTTATCCATTAATTGAGTGAATCGATCAAATAAATAACTTGCATCATGTGGACCAGCTGCTGCTTCGGGATGATATTGAACGCTGAAGGCTGGCTTGTCTTTTAATTCTAATCCTTCAACAACGTTGTCATTCAAACAAATGTGGCTTACTTCCACTCTGCCAAATTCTGTATCACTTACTCGATCAATTGGTGCTTTGACAGCAAAACCATGATTATGTGTCGTGATTTCAACTTTTCCTGTTGTTCTATCAAGAACTGGTTGATTTATTCCACGGTGTCCAAAAGTCAACTTATAAGTTTCAAATCCCACAGCTCTTCCCAAAATTTGATTACCAAAACAAATACCAAACAGTGGCCTGTTGGCTCTAAGAATTGCTTTTGTAACCTCAATTGCATGAATTGCAGTTTCAGGATCTCCTGGACCATTACTTAAGAAAACACCATCAACACCAGCTGCCAACACCTCTTCAGCACTTGCTGTGACTGGAAGAACGGTTAACTCAATTCCTCTCTTGGTTAAATTCTGCAATATTCCATTCTTCATACCAAGATCAATTGCTGCTACCTGATAAAGCTTCTTTCCTATGGCTGGTAAAACAAAAGACTCTTTTGTAGAAACCATGCCACATAAATCGGCACCTTTCATCTGTGGTGAATTTTTAACCTTATTTATAAAGAATTCTGAGTCATGTGCTGAAATATCTTTCGAAAAAATTCCTGCACGCATTGCACCCTTATCTCTTAAGTGACGAGTTAAGGCTCTGGTGTCAATGCCTGCAATTGAAATAATGTTTTGATTCTTAAGTTCTTGTTCTAAAGATCTCTTGGAGCGCCAGTTAGAAGCTATTCGAGACGGATCCCTAACAACGTAACCTGAAACCCAAATTCTTGAAGATTCATCATCCTCATCATTTATTCCGGTGTTACCAATATGAGGTGCTGTCTGAATAACAATTTGTTGATAATAGGACGGATCAGTCAGTGTTTCTTGGTAACCAGTCATTCCTGTTGTGAAAACTGCTTCTCCGAAAGTTTCACCCACGGCACCAAATGATCGTCCTCTAAAGATGCTTCCATCTTCTAGAACTAAGAGCGCAGGTGTGAAACTCATTTTTGGACTTGACCACTTTTCATTGTAAATTTCCCACGAAAGATTGTATGAATAACCTTACTTTTTAACGTCATCTCATGAAATGGATTGTTAGTACTTAGTGAATGCGTGTCTTGAGCATCAACTTTCCAAGTCATCTCAGGATCAACTATGCACAGATTCGCAATTTCATTTTCCGCAATTGGTCGTCCGTGATCTGCTAATTGGCCTATTTCTGCTGGTCTTTCACTCATCACTCGAGCAATATCTGCCCAATTCATTAACTTGGTGTCAATCATCGCAGTAGCCACTACAGACAAAGCTGTTTCTAATCCAGTCATTCCAAAAGCAGCACTTTGCCACTCGCCTTCTTTATCTTCAATTGGATGAGGAGCGTGATCTGTAGCAACCACATCAATAATTCCTTGTGCCAAGGCTTTTCTTAATTCCTCAACATCTTTGCTGGTTCGAAGAGGAGGATTTACTTTAAAATTTGCGTTATAACTTTCACAACTTGTTTGATTTAGAAACAGATGATGTGGAGTAACTTCAGCTGTGACATTAACTTTTTTATCCTTTGCCCATCGAAGAATCTCAACTGTTCCTGCTGTTGAAGCATGACAGATGTGCAACTTGGATTTGACATGTTCAGTTAACAAAACATCCCTTGCCACAATTGCTTCTTCTGCAATTGCAGGCCAACCAATTAATCCTAATTTTCCAGATAATTCTGATTCATTCATCTGAGCGTTTTCAGTAAGTCTTGGATCTTGTGCATGTTGGGCAATAACTCCATCAAATGCTTTAACGTATTCCAAAGCTCTTCTCATTAGGACTGGATCTGAAACACAAAAACCATCGTCGCTAAATATGCGCACACGTGCATTTGAATCAGCCATGGCTGAAAGCTCTGCTAATTTTTCACCCTTTAATCCAACGGTCACCGCACCAATTGGATAAACATCTACTAGGCCAACATTTTTTCCTAAGTTCCATACTTGTTCCACCACACCAGCTGTATCTGCCACTGGCAAAGTGTTTGCCATCGCATGAACCGCGGTAAATCCACCTCGAGCTGCTGCAGCACTACCGGTAGCAATTGTTTCTGCATCTTCACGACCAGGTTCTCTTAAATGTGTGTGCAAATCAACTAGTCCAGGAAGAATAATTAAGCCACTCAAATCAATGACTTCAGCATTTTCCTCTATTAAGGAGTTTGCTGGACCAATCTTTTTAATCTTGTCATTCTCGATTACAAGATCAACATTTTTTTCACCTTTTAGTGACCCATTCTTAAGTAAAATTTTCATCAGCTATTTTCACCCATCTCGCTATTGGAACCACCCAAGAGTAAATACAAGACAGCCATTCGAACACTTACTCCATTGGCAACCTGTTCAATAACAACAGAGTTTTTACTATCAGCAACTTCTGCTGTAATTTCCATTCCTCTATTCATCGGACCAGGATGTAGCACTAAAGCATGTTCTTGCATTCTTTTTAATCTTTGTGCGTTCAAACCGAAATTTCTTGAATATTCTCTTGCCGTTGGAAAATAAGCGTCATTCATTCTTTCTTGTTGAACTCTAAGCATCATGACGGCATCAACTGTAGGTAAAATCTCATCCAAATTGTAGGAATATTCTCCATTCCAATTCTCTATTCCAACAGGCAACAACGTTGGCGGTGCAACCATGATTGGTGTGGCACCTAGAGTCTTAAGCAATATTGCATTACTTCGAGCAACTCTGCTGTGCAATATATCGCCAACGATTGCAACTTTGATGCCACTTAAGTCGCCCTCATTTTTTCTTAAATGTTTTCTTATTGTGTAAGCATCAAGTAGTGCTTGAGTTGGATGCTCATGAGTTCCATCTCCTGCATTAATGACAACTGCATCAATCCAGTTTCTGGTAGCAAGTAAATGTGGTGCGCCAGATGATCCGTGTCTAATAACAACGGCGTCAGCTCCCATTGATTGCAAAGTCTGTGCTGTGTCTTTTAAGCTCTCTCCTTTGGAAACACTTGATCCTTTTGCAGAAAAATTGATCACATCAGCACTTAATCTCTTTGATGCTGCTTCGAATGAAATTCTTGTTCTGGTGCTGTCTTCGAAGAAGAGATTGACAACAGTTCTACCTCTTAAAGTTGGCAACTTCTTAACCGGACGATCCGAGATTGTTGCAAGCTCTTTTGCCGTATCCAAAACTAGAACGGCATCTTCTTTAGTTAAATCACTTGCTGAGACAAGGTGCTTTTTCATTGTTGACCTGCTGAAATTGTGACTATTTCTTCGTTGTTATCAGTATCAGCTAAAAGCACTTGTACAGATTCATTTCTTGATGTGGGAATATTTTTTCCGACATAATCTGCTCTAATTGGAAGTTCGCGGTGTCCTCGATCTATCAAGACTGCCACCTGCACCATTGCAGGTCTGCCAATGTCGTTAAGCGCATCAAGGGCTGCTCTTATGGTTCTTCCTGAAAACAAAACATCATCAACTAAAACCACAACTTTGTGGTCAATTCCACCTTCAGGAATTTCTGTTTTTGCTAAAGCTCTTGGTGGTTTAAGTCTTAAATCATCTCGATACATAGTGATATCTAAGGATCCAACTGGGATAGTTACCTTTTCAAATTCACTAATTTTCTCAGCGATGCGATTAGCAAGAGGCACCCCTCTTGAAGGAATACCTAACAAAACCAAGTCTTTTGAACCTTTATTATTTTCTAAAATTTCATGTGCAATACGAGTTAACGCTCTAGAAATATCGGATGATTCGAGAACGACTCGAGCAGAGTTACGAGAATTTGCACCCATTGTGCTTCTCGACCTCCTTCTCCGCCTCACGGGACGGTTTTAAAGGATGCCTTACTAAATCGAAAGATTAGCAGATGAAATTAACTTTCGTCTGCACCCGTTCCAACTTTGTGTACACGCATACCGTTTGTTGTTCCTGGAACACCTGGTGGAACACCTGCCACAACAACAACTAGTTCGCCGTACTTTGCCAATTTATTCGTAGTCAAATGACGATCAACTGTGGCAACCATTTCGTCTGTGTGTTTAACAGTTGCCGCATGAAACGTTTCAGATCCCCAAACAAGAGACAGCTGTCTTTGAACTTTCTGGTCTGTGGCAAACGCCAAAATTTGTGTGCTGGAGCGATGTCTGGCCATTAAGCGCACACTTCTACCAGTTTCGGTGAAAGCGATTAAGTATTTAGCTGCGATTGCTTTTCCTACTGCCACTGCAGCAGTCGTTAAAGCTCTTCCTGTGCTTCCTTGTGATTCTGTTTGAAGTTCTGGGAGTTGTTCTAAAGCTTCTTCTTCAACGTGTTGAATAATTCTTGCCATTGTTTCTACTACGCCAACAGGGTTTTCTCCCACACTGGTTTCGCCACTTAGCATCAAGGCATCGGCGCCATCTAAAACTGCGTTTGCCACATCACTTGCTTCAGCTCTAGTGGGTCTTGAAGAAGTAATCATTGACTCCAACATCTGAGTGGCAACAATTACAGGTTTTCCAATTTGTCTTGCAAGTTGAATGGCACTTTTTTGAACTAATGGAACTTCCTCTAATGGAAGTTCAACCCCAAGATCTCCTCGGGCAATCATGATGGCATCAAAGGATTCCAGGATTTCTTTTAGATTTTCGACTGCTTGAGGCTTTTCAATTTTAGCTACAACGGGAAGTCTTTTTCCTACTTTGTCCATAATCTTGTGAACATCTTCAATGTCTTTAGAATTTCTCACAAATGACAAAGCGATCCAGTCGCAATCATTCTTTAAAGCCCAAATCAAATCTTCTTCATCTTTATCCGACATTGCTGGCACATTGACCGCAACACCCGGAAGGTTCAAACCTTTGCTATTGGAGATAGTTCCACCTTCAATAACTTTGGTTACAACGTTATTGCCTTTTACTTCGATGACTTCTAAGCGAATTTTTCCATCATCAACAAGGATTGGATCACCCTTTTTAACATCTCCCGGTAATCCTTTATAGGTTGTGGAAACTTTTTCCTTGTCACCACTTATATCGTCTGTGGTGATTGTGAAATTTTGTCCATTAACCAGTAAAACTGGCCCATTACCAAATATGCCCACTCTAATTTTTGGGCCTTGCAAATCAGCAAGAATTGCTACTTCTTTACCTTCATTTAATGATGCTTGTCTAACCAGATCAAGTCTTTTCTTGTGATCTGAATGATCGCCATGAGACATATTTAATCTGGCTACATTGAGTCCAGCTTTTATGAGGTTTTGAACTGTTGCTAAATCATCTGTGGAAGGCCCAAGTGTTGCAACTATCTTGGCTCTTCTCATATTTTATATTCTATTGCATTCATATTTTTAAACACTGATTGGTCTTGATGTTGGCTCAATTGGTGAAGGCAAATTTGTTTCACCAATCAGGTATTTATCAACTGCCGCTGCTGCAGATCTTCCTTCAGCTATTGCCCAGACAATAAGTGATTGACCTCTTCCCGCATCACCACACACAAATACGCCATCTGCGTTGGTGGCAAAATTTTCATCTCTGGTGATATTTCCTTTCAAATCTAACTCTAAATTCAGTTGATCTATAAATGGAGCTTTTTCTGGTCCCACAAATCCAAGTGCTAAGAACACAAAGTCTGCAGGAATTATCTTTTCTGAGCCTTTAACAGGTTCAAATTTAGAATTCTTGAACTCAACTTCAATTAATTCAACACCAGTGACTTGGTTATTTTGACCAATGAATTTTTGAGTGTTCACACTATAAATTCTTTCCCCGCCTTCTTCATGAGCACTAGTTACTCGATAAGTCATTGGGTAAGTTGGCCATGGTTGACTTTCTGGTCTTGTTTCTGGTGGTAGTGGCAAAATTTCTAATTGAGTAACACTTCTTGCTCCTTGGCGATGAGCTGTGCCTAAACAATCTGCACCAGTGTCTCCCCCTCCGATGATCACAACATCTTTTCCTTGCACATCAATTGGTGATATTGCAATTTCACCTAACGCAACTCTGTTAGCTGGTGGCAAATATTCCATCGCTTGGTAAATACCACTGAATTCTCTTCCCGGAACCGGCAAATCTCGCCACGCAGTAGCCCCAACTGCGATGACTAAAGCGTCATATCTTTTTCTTAATTCGTTTGCTTCAATGTCAATACCAATTTCCACACCACTTCTAAATTTAATTCCTTCTGCCTCTAATTGCTCAAGTCTTCTGTCAACATGGATTTTTTCCATCTTAAATTCTGGAATGCCATAACGAAGTAGTCCACCTAATTTGTCAGCTCTTTCATAAATTGCAACAGTGTGACCTGCTCTTGCTAATTGTTGAGCTGCTGCTAAACCTGCCGGTCCTGAACCAATTACAGCAACAGTTTTACCACTTAATCTTGCTGGAGCTTGTGGCGTTACTAAACCTTGTGCAAAAGCTCTGTCTGCAATTTCAACCTCAATTTGTTTAATTGTCACCGCGTCTTGATTGATTGCTACGACACATGCCGTCTCACACGGTGCAGGACATAATCTTCCAGTGAATTCAGGAAAATTATTGGTTGCATGCAATCTTTCTGATGCCTCACGCCAGTCGTCGTTGAAAACTAAGTCATTCCACTCCGGAATTAGATTTCCTAAAGGACAACCGTTATGACAAAAAGGAATACCGCAGTCCATGCATCTACCGGCTTGAAGTTTTAACTTGTTGGTTTCAAAAGGTTCATAAACCTCACGCCAATCCATTAAACGCAAATCAACTGGTCTTCTTTTTGGGGTTTCTCTTCTGTTATTTATAAAACCTTTTGGATCACCCACGAGAGACCTCCATAACAGCTTGCATTGGATCTGTTCCATCTAACTTTGCTTGGGCTTGAGCCAACAAAACTCGTTTATATTCTCTAGGCATAACTTTGGTAAAACCACTTAAATCTTTGTTTTGAATCAATTGCTTTGCAATTGTTGAATCTGTTTCTTCCACAAAATCTTTCAATATTTGAGTTAAAAACTCTTTATCGCTAGCATCTAATTCTTCTAATTCCACCATTTCAGCATTAACATTTTCCACATTTATGTTTAGAACATAGGCAATTCCACCACTCATTCCAGCAGCAAAATTTCTGCCAGTTTTACCTAGCACTACAACTTTTCCACCAGTCATGTATTCGCAGCCGTGATCGCCTACCCCTTCGACCACTGCTGTGGCACCTGAGTTACGAACACAGAATCTTTCTCCAACTAAACCTCTAACAAAAATGGTTCCAGAGGTTGCTCCGTATGCAATAACGTTTCCTGCAATCACATTTGTTGCTGAATCAAATTTTGCTTGTCGATCTGGGCGAACAACTATTTTTCCACCCGATAAACCTTTGCCTAAATAGTCATTAGTGTCACCTTCAAGTCTAAGTGTCATCCCTTTGGGAATAAATGCACCAAAAGATTGACCTGCAGAACCATTGAAAGTTAATTCAATCGTTCCTTCCGGCAAACCGCTTCCACCATATTTTCTTGTGACTTCACTACCCAACATGGTTCCTACAGTTCTATTAACATTTCTAACTTCTAATTGTGCTCTAACAAGTTCTCCTTTTTCCAATGCAGGTTTACATATCTCAATTAACTTGTTATCAAGGGCTTTATCTAGACCATGATCTTGCTCAATAGTTTTAATCATTGAAGTTGAATCATCAATTTTTACCCTGTGCAAAATCGGGGAAAGATCTAATCCTGATGCTTTCCAATGACTAATTGCTTTCTTTGTATCCAAAATTTCAGAGTGTCCAATAAGTTCATCTAAAGATTTGTAACCAAGATTTGCCAAGTATTCCCGTACTTCTAGAGCAATAAATTTAAAGAAGTTCTCCACAAATTCAGGTTTACCGGTAAATTTCTCGCGCAACACTGGGTTTTGCGTCGCAACCCCAACTGGACAAGTGTCCAAATGACAAACCCTCATCATGATGCAGCCCATCACAACTAGTGGTGCAGTTGAAAAACCAAATTCTTCAGCTCCTAATAGAGCTGCCACAATAACATCTCTACCAGTTTTAAGTTGTCCATCTGTTTGCACAACAATTCGATCACGTAAACCATTTATCAACAATGTTTGTTGAGCTTCTGCTAAACCTATTTCCCAAGGACCCCCTGCATGTTTTAAGGAAGTTAAAGGACTAGCTCCTGTACCTCCATCATGTCCAGAAATTAGAACAACATCTGCGTGTGCTTTTGCAACTCCTGCTGCAACTGTTCCAACTCCGACTTCGGCAACAAGTTTGACATGAATTCTTGCTTTGTTATTTGCATTCTTCAAATCATGAATTAATTGTGCTAAATCTTCAATTGAGTAAATATCGTGATGAGGTGGTGGAGATATCAATCCAACACCTGGTGTTGAATATCGTGTTTTTGCAATCCAGGGATAAACCTTATGTCCGGGAAGTTGTCCACCTTCTCCAGGTTTTGCACCTTGCGCCATTTTGATTTGAATATCATCAGCATTAACTAAGTATTCACTTGTAACACCAAATCTGCCACTGGCAACTTGTTTAATAGAAGATCTTTTTGAATCACCATTTGCCATTTTTTCGTAGCGTTCTGGGTCTTCCCCACCTTCGCCTGTATTTGATTTAGCACCGATTCGATTCATGGCAATAGCTAATGTTTCATGTGCTTCACCAGATATTGATCCGTAAGACATAGCACCAGTGCTAAATCTTTTGAGGATATTTTCTATTGGTTCAACTTCATCTATTGAAATTGGTTGACGATTACTCTTGATGTCAAAGAGTCCTCTTAAGGTCATCAATCTTTTTGACTGTTCGTTTACTTTTTCTGTGTAGGTTCGAAATATGTCCATTTGACCAGTGCGAGTTGAGTGTTGCAATTTAAAGACTGTTTCTGGATCAAATAAATGTGGCTCACCTTCTCTTCTCCACTGGTATTCCCCACCAATAGCAAGTTGGCGATGAGCTGGAGATATTCCGGTTGGTGGATATGCAAGTTTGTGTCGTCTTGAAACTTCCTCAGCAATAACTTCTAAGCCAACTCCACCCAGTCTTGAAACTGTGCCAGTGAAATATTTATCAATTACTTCATTAGAAATACCAATCGCTTCAAAAATCTGAGCACCACGATAGGAAGCAACTGTTGATACTCCCATCTTGCTCATTACTTTGAGGACACCTTTGCCAAGAGCTTTCACTAGATTTCTAACTGCTTTTTCTGGTGAAATGCCGGTAATTCTTTTTTGTCTAACCATGTCTTCAACTGTTTCCATTGCTAAATATGGATTTACTGCCGCAGCTCCATAACCAATAAGCAAGGCCACATGATGAACCTCTCGAACATCTCCTGCTTCAACGATTAGTCCTATTTGCATTCTTTTTTTGTTTCTAATCAAATGATGATGAACAGCAGAAAGCAACAGAAGAGAAGGAATTGGTGCCTCGTCTGCATCACTGTCTCGATCGCTTAAAACAATTAGATGCGTTCCGTTTTCTATTGCTTGATCAACTTCCACAAATATTTCTTCAATTCTTTTTTCTAAGCCAATAGCACCTTCAGCAACTTTGTAGATGCCTGAGAATTTTTGGGCAGCAAAACCTGGTTGGTCACCGTCTCGATTAATGTGGAGAAGTTTTGCTAATTCATCATTATCAATTACAGGAAATGGTAAAACTACTTGCCTGGTGTGAGCAGGAGTTGCATACAAAAGATTTGACTCTTCCCCAACTGAAGAAGACAAAGATGTCACGATTTCTTCTCGAATTGCATCCAAAGGAGGATTTGTAACTTGAGCAAATAGTTGCACAAAATAATCAAATATGAGTCGAGGTCGACTACTTAATACTGCAATTGGAGTATCCGTACCCATTGAACCAAGTGGCTCTGCTGCGCTTTTTGCCATTGGGGTTAAGAGTATTTTTAACTCTTCATCTGTGTATCCAAAAGTTTGCTGTCTTCTCAGAACAGATGAGTGTGTGTGAACAATGTGTTCTCTTTCAGGAAGTTCTTCCAAATGCAATAGTCCAGCATGAAGCCAATCTTGATAGGGAAATTCTTTAGCTAAGGAATCTTTAATCTCTTCGTCTTCAATAATTTTGCCGTTATCGGTATCAACTAGGAACATTTTTCCAGGTTGTAATCGACCTTTTCTAATTACTTTTGCTTGATCAATTGGTAAAACGCCTGATTCGCTAGCTAAAATAACAAGGCCATCTTCTGTTACCCAAAATCTTCCAGGACGCAAACCATTTCTATCTAGCACTGCGCCAATCAAATGACCATCGGTAAAAGTTACACATGCTGGTCCGTCCCATGGTTCCATAAATGATGCGTGAAATTCATAAAATGCTCGACGAGCAGGGTCCATACTTGGATTGTTTTCCCATGCTTCAGGAATCATCATCAAGATTGAATGAGGAAGACTTCTACCACCTAGATGAATTAATTCCAGTACTTCATCAAATGAAGCAGAATCACTTGCTTCGTTTGAACAAATTGGAAACACTCGAGATAAATCTCCAGGTATCAAATCAGTTTTTAACAGATTTTCCCTGGCATGCATCCAGTTTCTATTTCCTTTAACCGTATTGATTTCGCCATTATGGGCAATTAGACGATAAGGATGAGCAAGGGGCCAGGATGGGAATGTGTTGGTACTAAATCTTGAATGAACTAGTGCAATTCTTGAAACAACTTTTGGTGAAGATAGATCTGGATAGAAAGGTTCAAGTTGTCCAGTTGTCAACATTCCTTTGTAAACAATGCTTCGTGCAGAAAGAGAAGCAAAGTAAACATCAATTGAATTCTCAATGATCTTTCTAAAAGGATAAATTGCTCTATCAACCTGAATATCTTTTAATTCTTTGTTTTCAGGTTGAATGAAAATCATTTCAAAACGAGGCATAACGCTTTTGGCAGTTTTACCTATTTCTTGTGAATTTGTTGGCACCTCTCGCCAACCTAAAATATTAATTTGCTCAGTCAGCGCCACTTCAGAGATCTTGTTTTTTGCTGCTAAGTATCCGTCTTTATCTTGGGGCAGAAAGACAATTCCTACGGCGTAATGCCCACTTTTTGGTAATTCAAAATCAACAACGTCTCTTAAGAATTCATCAGGTATTTGTATTAATATTCCAGCACCATCGCCAGAATCTGGTTCACTTCCTGAAGCACCACGGTGTTCAAGATTTCTTAAAGCTTCAAGTCCAGATGCAACTATTTCATGAGTTGCTTTTTTATTTAAGGTTGCAACTAAAGCCACACCACAAGCGTCATGCTCAAAATTTGAGTCATATAGACCTTGATTGTTGCTAGTTAAAGTTTGCAAGGCTTGTCCCTAAAACGAATTTATTTCGAAGGGACGACTTTGGCCCAAGTACTAACAGTAAGGCTTTAATTCTAACCTATGACCAACTAGAGCGCTGCTCCAATTGTGGAACCAAGAAACCAGGTAACAGCAGCTGCCCCACTACCCAGTAGTAATTGTCGGATCCCTGAGTACCACCATGTTCTTGTTGTGACCAAAGACACCAGTGCCCCGGCCAGAAATAATCCAAATAAAGAAATAACCATTGAATAAACAATGTCGGTTAGACCAAACATGTATGGCACTAATGGAACCAGTGCACCTCCGCCAAATGCGATGAATGATGAAATCGCTGCCACGTTTGCTGAAGGTAAATCATCTGCAGTTACGCCGAATTCTACTGAGGTGTGTGCATCAAGAAAAGCTTGCTCATTTTTGCTCAGTTCTTTTGAAAACTGTAAAGCCACAGTTTCTGTGACACCACGTTTCATCCAAACTTCAGCTAGCTCCCTAATTTCGTGATCCAAGTTGTTTTTAATTTCGTTGCGTTCTAATTCAATTTCTGCCAATGCAAGTTCTGCTTGACTTTTTACAGAAGTGTATTCACCTGCTGCCATAGAAAAAGCACCCGCTAGTAATCCAGCAAAACCAGCCAGAACTATTGCACTTGTATTTTCTGCACCTAGTGCTTTAGATCCTCCTGCTACACCAATCATTAATGCAAAGTTTGAAACCAAACCATCCATTGCGCCAAACACAGCTGGACGTAACCAGCCACCATTGACATTGCGATGAATTACTTCTTCGCTGAGATACTTCTCACCCTTGCTCATTAAGCAGATCTCCTAAACAATTCTTTATCTATTCCAGGTTTGGATCTGTTACTAATAACGAAATAGATTAGACCCCCCACTATAACTACTAAACTTGTGAAAACGTTGAATCTGAAACCCAGAATCAATCGAGCTTCATCGATTCTCAAGTTTTCAATGAATAATCTGCCTAAGCTATAAAGGCTTACATAAAGTGCAAATAGTCGACCATGACCAATTTTGTATTTTCGATCAAGATAAATCAGACCAAAACCTATAAGTACATTCCATATTATTTCGTACAAGAAAGTTGGGTGAAATGTTGCAAATGATTCAAATCCTTGTGGTCTAAATTTCTCGGCAATTTCTAGTCCCCATGCTAAATCAGTTGGTTTACCAAATAATTCCTGATTGAAATAATTTCCTAATCTTCCAATTGCTTGAGCAAAAATTATTCCTGGAGCTATTGCGTCTGCAAAAGGTGGTAAATAGATCTTGTAATACTT